>OWIL01000087.1_pt1 | contig 61687 bp, 63 predicted proteins | sample 1732871 | NCBI WGS metagenome assembly OWIL01 (sample SAMN05065763, study PRJEB22554) | human gut metagenome | biome: ENVO:2100002; feature: ENVO:00000062; material: ENVO:00002003 | host: Homo sapiens | place: USA
GACAATAAAACTGCTGACGTTGGAAGGGACAGCAATACCGGAATCTGCGGTTAAAGTAAGGGGAAGTATCGTGTTTTGATAAATTATGTCGGCTTATTAAACTTCCAAACCTGTTTCCAGTTTTGTCCGTCATAAAAATCATACCAGATACCGGTGTTGTTAAATGCGATTGATGCAATCTCGCCGGAGTCATATTGTAACTGAAATGCCCGGTCAGTTCGGTCAGAATACACGGCTGTAAAACCATTAATGTTCTTGACGCCATTTAAAGCCACCTTTGCATTGGCCGCTGCTAAATTGCTACTTTAAATATTTTAAAATCGAAATTATTACTTAATTTATGGACCTTTTTCGGGTCTTATTTTTATGCAGAGAAAGGAGAAAAAATACATTATGAACAACTATGAAAAGGCTAAATTAGCCAACGGAAGTATCTACGAGATTGTCCCTGGAGGACTCCGGGAAAACACGGACAGAAGTAAACTGACGATGATTGCTCTCCTGGGAGACAAAACATTAGCGGCAGTGGATAGCGAAACTGAGTTGGCAGAAAACATTGCGACCATCATCATCCTTGATGCTTCTGGAGAAGAGATGGACATCAAGAAGGGATATAAGTACCAGACCGGATGCAAAAAACAGAAGAATTATGTGATTGGAAGAGAGGCGGTTGATAAAGGTGACCTTGATGAAAATGCTGTTGCCGAATATAGAGATGTGACCGCTACTGTGGTAATTATTGAGTTGGCAACAGGAGATGTCCGGGCGGAATTGGATGAAGCCAAGGCGCAGATTGCTGAATTAAACGCAACTGTTGACGCATTATTAGTGACAAATCTGGAGGGATAAACAATGTATGAGAGATTGAAAAGATTATATGTTACCGGAAAATTGACAGCGGTCGGTTTGGCTAATGCTGTAATCAAGGGCTGGATTACAGAGGCACAGAAGCAGGAAATTCTTGCTAAGAAATAATTACTGGAGGTTTTGCTATGAACGAGACGGATATTGCAGTAAAGCTGGAAAATCACGACCAGCAGATAAAATCCCTGAAACATCGGATGGAAGAACAGGAGGAGCAAAGTAAAACCATACAAGAACTGGTTTTGTCGGTTAAGGAACTGGCATTGAACATGCAGACCATGATTGAGGTCCAGGAAAAGCAAGGGGACAGGCTGGCAAAATTGGAGGCGGCACCGGCAGAACAGTGGAGCAGTATGAAGCGAACCATCTTTAACACAATGATAGGGGCAATGGCTGGTGCGCTTGCTACCGGCTTGATTTATGTTATGGCTCAATACATAAAGTGAGGTGAGAAAAAATGAGGGAAAAATTTGCAAAATTAATTGATGTGAAAAGCCTTATGACACTGGCACTGACCGGTGGCTTTATTGGCCTTACTTGCGCCGGTGAGATTACCGGTGAGCAGTTTTTGACTATTTTTACAATGATTGTAGGGTTTTATTTTGGTACACAATCAGAAAAGGGCAAACAGAGATAAAAGGAGGTGGTCCGCTATCTTCCGACCGTCAGGGTAATGGCGGTAAACTTATCAATCCAGAAAAGAAAGAGAGGTACATATTATGGCAAAAACGACAGGAAAACATGCAGCACATATTCCGGGGAATGGGGGATACCTGGCAGAGGGGCCGGACCTGCATGAAAAACAGCCTACCCCATACCTTCATGATGCACCAACAGACACGCCGCATCCAGGTAAGCACCAGAGCGGTGTAGGCGGCCCAAGTGACCGTAACAATAATGGCATAGACGACGAAAAGGAGTAGCTGCGATATCGCAACGGCAGAAAGGTAATGCCATGAGGACTTTAAGATTTAAAGTATCCGGTCAGGAGCTTATAAGGGCTCCTGGCTGTAATTTCAGCAACATAATTGCAGGTACATCCGGGTACCTTCAGGCGGCATTTGAGTTTGGGCAGGACTGGGACGGGACGGTCCAGGTGGCGGCCTTCTATCCATACTTTCAGTCCCAGGAGGTTGGCAGGCTGATTAAGGATGGTACCTGCATTGTGCCGGATGAAATCACGGTCTATGACACTTTTAAAATCGGAGTGGTTGGACAGCGTGAGAATGGCCAGAGGATTACCACCAACCTGATAACCATTAAGCAGGAGAGGGGGAGCGGACAGACATGGCAACGGTAGATGAGATACTTACAAGACAGGCTTATGCAGACGGTGACGAAAGCTGGACCAAGGATGATAACTACCCATCCTATCATCTGTACGTGGAGCCGGAGTATGTCCCGGTCACCAACAAGCGCATTGCGGACTTCAATGACCAGATATCGGTCAGGGGCGAACAGAATGCCCAGTTCGTGGGCTTCCAGCTGCCAAGGCACGATGACGGCCTGGACCTCACCGCCCAGCACCTGTACATCCACTACCAGACGGTCTATGGGGGCAGTGACAGTGTACCATGCAACGTGTCCTGGTCGGACAATTACGTCAGGATGTGCTGGCAGGTACCGGCACAGGCCACACAGGAGCCAGGGACAATCCAGATGATGATATATGCGACCGGCACCAACAGCGCAGGGGAGCGCGTGACCTGGAAAACCCTCCCTGCATCCTATACCATCCATGATGGGCTGGAGATTGGCGGCGGAATCCCGGGGCCGGACACAAGCTGGTACGAACAGTTCGTGGCGCAGATGGAGGGCAAGGTAAGCACTGCCCAGGGATATGCCAATGACGCCCAGGCCAGTAAGACAGCCGCCGCCGGTTCTGCCACGGCGTCTGCTCAGTCCGCCACCGCTTCGGCACAGGCGTTGGCAGATAATAAGGCTTACGTGGAGTCCCAGAAGGCTGCTTTCGTAGGCTACAACAAGCGTGAGACCGACCTTAAATACGCCAATGCCCTTATCGGCTCGGCCGCAGACACCATGCATGTCATGGTGGACGACGCATGGGAGGCACCGATACCCGGCCTGGAGATAGCCGGTAAGAGTGAGCAGGTGGTAACGACCGGGGCTCAGCTGCTGGATTTAAGCGCGGTAAGCAAGAGTGCGGGAGGAGCCGTTATCAATACTGCGGATGGAGGTTACCAGATATCCGGCACCGGAACATTGACTGAAGCCTTTAGCGCAAGCTACCAACTAGATTATTTAAAAAATCATTTAAAGCCTGGGAATCTGATTTTAAAAAGTGAACTGACAATTCCCAAGCTGTATGTACGTATATGGGATGGAAGCACAGTATTGGCGGAAATGCAGGGGAACAGCACGAAGCAGATAACCCAAGAGATGATTAACAATGAAAATATGCGTGTTGAATGTTTTTTGTATGGAAGTGCCGGAAGTATCATTACGCCTGGAACTTATCATCCAATGTTATATCAGGATGGTGATGGGACCTGGGAACCCTATACCGGAGGCAGGCCATCCCCCAGCCCGGAATATCCACAGGAGATTGTGAGTACGGATGTCACGGCGGTGACAGTGACGGGAGCGCAGGTTATACCATATCCGTATCTTGATACTACAAAAACATCTAATGGGGTTACATTTACTGATATGGGTAATGGTGGAATTAAAATTACGGGAACCATTACAAACAAATATACGACTTTTACACTTAATAATAATTTGTTTTTACCACCTGGCATTTACACAAAGAATGTATCTGAAGAATTTGGATTAACGTTTCTAATTAGCCGTTATATAAATAACAAATACGACATAGTAGTTGTTCGTGCTAACGATAAGACTTTTGACACATCATCATGGGATTACAACAAATATGAATACCGCGTATTGATTCAAGTGACAGAACTTGGAACATTTAATACAATTTTTTATCCCATGATTAATCGAGGTGACACCGCTCTCCCCTGGGAACCCTACCAGTCCAAGACCGCATCCATCACCCTCACGAAGCCGTTACGAGGTATCGGGGATGTGCGGGACCGGATAATATGCAAGGATGGTGTGTGGGGAGTAGAGCGGAAGATAGTACCATTAATCCTCAATGGCAGTGAGACTTGGAATCAGTTTAACACCAGTGGTTCTAAGTCATTTGGTGTAGCAGACTTCGACAGTCTGATAAAAATTGGTTCCGCTCTCTTATGTGATAGATTAAGCGAGGATAAAGCTGATAATGTATGGAATGGGGTTCGTGATAATATCATTGCCTACTCTTACAGCAGTACAAAATATTTAAGGATATTTCTGAATAGCACGGCCACTTTGGATACCCTTAAAGCCTTGTTGTCAGCAGACCCAATGCATGTAATAGCGGAGCGCAAGTCACCCACCTGGGAACCCCTCCCGGCCGATACCCAAGCCGCCCTAAACGCCCTTACCACCTACAAAGGCCGGACAACCATCACAGTGACTGCGGAGGGGCCGGAGCCGGACGTGGCGGTGGAGTATGTACAAGATACCAGGATGGTAATAGCAGATTTACAGGCGCAGATTAACGAGATAAGAAATGGAGGTACGACATGAAATCAATAGATAAGGTTTTAACAATTGCTCACCAGGAGATTGGATACGTGGAGAAACGCAGTAACAGCCAGCTTGACAGCAAGACCGCTAATGCAGGCAGCAGCAACTACACCAAGTATGCCAGAGACCTGTATCCATCCCTTCAGGGGCAGCCGTGGTGTGATATGTTTGTGGACTGGTGCTTCGTCCAGGCCTTTGGGCAGGTGGCGGCCAGACAGCTCCTGGGAGGTGGTTTTTCGGCCTATACCCCCACATCCGCCCAGTATTATAAGGACAGAGGCCAGTACCACAAGGACAACCCTCAGCCAGGCGACCAGATATTTTTTAAAAATGCCCAGCGCATCTGTCATACAGGCATCGTTTATGAGGTCACCATGACCAAGGTTAGGACCATTGAGGGCAATACCAGTGCTGGTAACGAGGTGGTTGCCAACGGCGGGGCGGTATGCTGTAAGGAGTACAGTTTGGATAACAGCCGTATTGATGGTTATGGACGTCCTGACTGGTCACTGGTGGAGCAACCGGAGTATGAGGTAGGATGGCACCATGATAGTAATGGCTGGTGGTATGCATACAGCACCACACAGTATTACAAGGAGTGCTGGCAGATTATAAACCATCACAAGTATTATTTTAACACGGATGGATATGCACTGACCAACTGGCATGTAATTGGTGGTAAGGACTATTATTTTGAGCCCCGGGCTGGACATCCGCTGGAATGCGCTTTGTATGTGGCGCCGGAGGGCGAACAGTACATAGGGGAGTTTTAGAGGTTATTATGGTAGAAAAATACTATAGACAAATTTTAATATCTGTTGTATAGTCATAAGGAAGTATCGAATATTATATAAAGTACTGATTAGAACGGTACTCAGTTTCTGGGTACTAAGTATATGATGGTACGGCTATTGCCTATTTTAGAAAAGCCTATTGGTTGGTGTTTGTATTATGAACACTGTACACAATAGGCTTTTTATTTTATTTATATTTCAAACAGTCATATATTCTAATTAACCGGCGTATATTTGTTTTTATGTAGGTGCTTGCTGTATCAAGGATATTGTCATTTTTAGTGAATATATTGAGAAGAATATTTTCAAGACAATCTAAATCAATCTGACTCTCTTCCAAATATGCTATAAGTAGGGTTGCTTTATATAAATTTGCTTGTTCTCCATCCCATATTTCTTGAACAGATGAATAATTCCCCAAGGCTGATCTATGATTTTTTATGCTTGTACTGATGATAGAATCAAAATTTGTTTTCTCAGCCAATTCCTCGACTATAGGGTAATGCCCCTTTGCCTGACGAAAAAATTTAAAAAAGGGAAGACGTGTATTTTGTTTTATAAGCTTTGGAAAAGCATACTCAAGCAACTCGTCTGCACTAAAATCTAAATCATCCAAGACAACATTTCTGTACCACTCATTTCCGGTTAGTCCACTAAGTCCTTTGAGACCAAAATCAGACATTCTTCCTATTGCCATAACCATTTCATCGTCATCAAGCCGGCCGTCATCTATATTAACTACTTTTAATTTAGCAGTTGGGGAGTTGCTGATAGTGTAGGTATATAATTCTTGCTTGAATTTTCTTAAAAGTTTTACTGGCAACTCTGCTTTTTTAATACTTAATGCATTATATATCAAGTCAAAATTAGAACAACTAATTTTTGTCATATATAATATCTTATCACCGATTACCATTGTGTGTGAAGACACATCAGCGCCTGTCATATTGGGGATATATTCAACAAATATAAAGCGCTCTTGGAGTTTTGAAAGGTTTTCAGGTGATAGGCAATCAACTATCGACTTGATTATTTTTTGGACATTTGAATCATTTAAGGAATAGCCAAGAAAAACCACAGGGTATTCCATAAAAATAGTCATTAATTTGGCAGCGAGATAGGGGCTTTTTTCATCAAAAACATTGTAGTCAGTACTATTAATTACAATACTGTCAGGGTTCTCCACAGAACCATGTATTTTATAAATCTCAGCAATACCTTGGATTGATGAAAATATAAGTTCTTCTTGACCAACATATGCTTTGTACTCATCTAAAGTATTTTCTAGAAATGAATCATAATTTGTAGTAATAACGCCAGATAGGCTCTTTTTAGAGAGGTTGTGGAAGTTTTTAATTTCTGATTCATAATCCGAGACAATGTGAGAGTTTTCTTTGATATACATTGCTATTTCGGCTTTAAAAGGAGAGGATCCTTTTGAAACTAGATCAAGATAGTATTTGTTAAGATGTCTTTTTGATGGAGCGGAGAACCATAAATTATTAAAATCAGATTCTATTAGTTCTGCAATTTTAGGATAAAGCCCTACTTTACTATTTAAAACTCTGGCTTTATTTTCATAAGAAGAATAAGCAAAAGGATCTTCATTTATGCGAGTGGCAAATATTCTCAGAAGAGATTCCCAATCGGGAAGGTTATAATATCTTCTGGTTATTCCGGAACCAATAAATAAAAAAGGGGTAGTATTAAATTTTGAGACAACATCTTCCAATGTATTTATGGCCATATTACACCTCCGAAGCACTCTTTTTATAAATTATATATCAAAAAGAGTGTTGTGCCAATAGTCTTGAATTTATTTTTGCCCCCATCCCTATATAAATAGCATTGTCTTGTTACTAAATGAAAGTAGCAATTTTATAAAACACCTGGCCGGCGAGGCATTTTTACTTTGCCCGGTCAAGGGCTCCAACGAGGGCAAGTGTATGATTACGGATGCCAGGGGTGTACTGCGGATTGCGGATGAGTACGACATGGTAAATCGACGGTATGTGTTTACGTGGTAAGACCAAAAAAAAACGGCGGGGATTGTTCCTCGCCGTTGAAGTGTGTGGCTATTTTTTTATATCATGCTCCGTGGGTATGACTTTCCACCCCTTATATGTGCAACACCCATAGTTTCTTCCGAGCATCGCCCGTTTTGCTCCTGACAGCCCAGTGCTTACATTTTTAAATTCTTTACTATCTGGCACACATCCAAATAATTTATCGCCGTTCTCCCGGAGCCAATAATTCAGTGAATGAAATTTATATTCTTTTCCATCAGGACTAATCAAATGCCAGTCCTTCGCATTGACATTTGTCAAAAATTTACCGGATTTTGGACTTTTCTGTGCGGCGGGCGTTCCTAATGCGAGATTGGCCGTTTTCCCTTGCGCAGCTTTTCTGGTCCGACTTTCTTCGCTCCATTTGTTCGACAGGCCTGTATGTATGCGGGAACGATGAATCCTGGAGCATTCCTTTCCACAAGTAACGGTTTTGTCGGACGGAAAACAAGGGAACGTTTTCCCACATACGGCACAAGTCTTGGTACTCTTTGGAGGCCTTTTAGACAAAATCACTCACCTCACAGTCAAGTGCCTTTGCCAATGACAACGCATTGCGCAGAGTCATATTTCCAAGGTCCCTTTCTCCAGATTCAAATTTCTGTATCTGGCGAATATTCATTCCTGCGGCGTCAGCTACCTGCTGCTGAGTCATGCCGGCCAGGGAACGTTGATACAACAGTTTGTTGATATTATTGTTGTGGCAATCCCTTCCATAGCTTGATGCGGAGCAGGCCCCGCATAGTCCATCTGTCCTAATACAATCTGGGTATCTTCTCATTTTTCGCACCTCCTACCAAACTAAATCAAATTCATAATATGCCGGATTACTGGTTTCTACATTGTACCAATCTCCATCATTGTAGCGCTGTTCTAAAAGCGCTTCTCCTTCAAGGTCCTCTGAATCATTGGTGATATCAAATTCCACCGTAATCCCCAGCTCTCTTGCGGCTGCTAGAGTATGGTGCTTATCATTCTGCATTGCGTATTCAGTTCCATCAATATAACCAACATAAGTGCAAGGGATGACGACCTTTTCAAAGCCTTTAATTTCTTCCATCTTTTTTTCTACGATTTCCCAATCTATGTGGTGCTGGCTGCTGATTATAGTCATTGTTTTAATCCCCTTTCCGTATCTCTGATTATATTATACGCCCAAAAGGGCGCAAAGTCAAGAGGAATTGAAAAAGATTTTTGGATTTTAGAAATTATAAAAGCGGGTACCGGATGTGACCGGGCCCGCCTAATTTTTATCGATACACTCTGTTGCTGTTTTATCAAATCTTAATCCCTTAAATACCGGCTGCCTCATCCCACCAGATTTTGTTCTATGCATGAACTTGACTATGCATACAAGGTCCGGGGAGAGCCAGACGGCCCGGTCATTACCGTGGCCTGCCGGGTATGCGATAAATGGGGCGGCGGTAAGCGTAGAATGTCTGGAGATGATATCAAACGCCTGACTGCTGACACCCATGGTAACATGGCCTTTATATATTAAGGTATTCCCCCGGTATTGTCCGAGGACAATGCTGGTCATGTGGTTGCTTTTAAGGATATAACCGCATACCACGTAATCCTCCTCCATCATAACCTTCATTTTTATCCAATCCGTTGTCCGCTTATCCTGAATATAGATACTATCCTTAACCTTTGCGACTATCCCCTCCAGATCCCTCTCAGCAGCAAAATCAAATAGCGGAGTGCCTTGCCCCTCCACATAGCGCGAGATAGCCATACGGGGGCCATCCATAATAGATTTGTCAAGTAATGCTTTGCGCTTCATCAATGGTAAGAGCATGGTTTCTTGACAGTCATAGTACAGGACATCAAAGGCCGAAAAAGTAGCAGGATTATGCTTGGAATCTAATTCAATTTTAAATCGGTCTGACATAAGGCTGCGGCGTTGGATTAGGGAGAAATCAGGGTGCCCATCTTTTAAGATGAAAAGTTCGCCATCCAGTATGCAGCGTTTTTTGACCTGCTTACTGATTTCTGCCAGCTCCGGTACTTTGGCTAGCATACGGACGTTACGTTTGTTGCGTAATTCGGGCGGCTTTCCTGGCTCCAAATAGGCCACACACCGTTCCCCGTCCCATTTTAATTCATAGATATAGTTTGGGTCATCAAATGGGGCCATTTCTTTGCCGATAAGCATAGGCTTGATATTCTTGCGTTCAAATATGTCCATCATGCTGTTGCTGCCTTTTTCCGCGGCTTACGTTTGGTTGGTGGATTATTGTCTGATACCTGCGCAAGGCTACGCTGCAGTGCCTCCATGATGTCAATAACATTATCCTGGTGTTCTGCCGGTGCATTGACAATTTCCTGACCATTTATCTTTGCCTCTATTATCTGTCTCAGTCTTACCTGGTATTCATCATGGTACAATTCCGGCTCAAACTCTTTGTCCATGGAGTTGATAAGCATCTTTGCCATATCCAGTTCCTGCTGCTGTAGCTCCGGGTGAGCCGGTTCCTTCGGAATTTCTTTAACCTCGTCATAAAAAAACAAGGTCTCAACAAGGATCCCTTTTGTGGTAGGTATTAGGCATAAAAGCTTTTCGGACTGCCCCATAACCGTTTTGGCAATCGCAACCTTCCCTTCATCCAACATAGCTTTGCGGAGGAGTTCGTAGGCTTTATCACCCCCGGCCTCAACAACGGCGTGATACGTTTTATCAAAATAGATAGGACGTATATTTTTTATATCTGTAAAGTGCAAAATCTGTATGGTTTTATCCTTCTCAGTTTTCGCCTTTTCAAAATCTGAGTCAGCCATGGTTACATACTGGCCTGGCGCAAACTCAAACCCCTTGACAATATCCTGCGCGCCTACCTCCTTGCCACAGTTGGCACAGACTTTTTTATACTTGACTCTGGAACCATCCTCTTTGCAAAGCTGGTTAAAATGGATGTCATTATCCTGCGTGGCCGTGTGTAGAGCCACCGGGATGTGTACAAGGCCAAAGCTGATTGCCCCTTTATGCGCTGCTGGCATATAATCACCTCTCTCTTTTTAGGTGTAGTATGCCCAAGTAGAGAATAAAATATTGCCTTTTTATTGACCTTACCAATTTAAAAGATGTGGGGTATAATGTGCCTATCTATTATTTCTAGGAGGTATTCTATGATTCAAGACGCTTTCGTTATATATAGTTCCAACAAAGCAGCTTCAGATATATTTGAAGCTATTAATCTTATTCCTGACCAGATGTTTTTTAAGGGTCTTTATTTTGTAGATGAAGAGACCGCGACTGCCAATCTGGAGATGGCAGCTTTGCACACTATATTGATGACAGGGTATGAAATTATGTAGTGATGGTACATTTCCCACAGTCTTTTAAGTTTCTTATATGGTGTATATATATAAATCATATTTAAATTAAGAAAGAATCGATTTACAGGTTTATAAACTCCATACACATGGTTAAAGCCTGTTTGCCGCAGGCATGGCAGCTCTTAAAGGGTTTATCCAGATTATAGGCAATCCTGGGAAGATAACCCGAGTCCTCCAGCAGGGTAAACAGAGGAAAGAAAATAGCCATGGGCGGCAGCATCACCGAGACAACCCAGGCCAGGACCCGGTAGACTCCCAAAATCAGCAGACCGTGAAGCCATGGGGGAGCGCCCACAGCCAGGAAGGCTTTTGTGAGCTGGTCCTGGAGGCGGAACAGGGCGTCCGCCAGCATCTGGGAGGGGTAATTGGCGCCTGTGATGGTCAGCCAGAATACCACGGCCAGCATTCCGATCATGACGGGATAACCTGTGAAACGGCTGGTCAGAATCTTATCCAGCTTCCGGTCACCTTCATTGTATCCGGTTTTGTGGAACTGGACCGTATCACGGCATATTTTCTCTGCCGATGCAACCAGGGCAGCCACGATGCGGTCCTTTAGGATTTCATTGGTAATGCCGTATTTGGCCAGATGCTCCCTGGCCTGTGACAGGGCAAGGCTTATCTCAGGCACTTCCAGTATGTCCTCATCCAGATATTCCCTTAATTCCTTCATGAGGGACGGGTCGCTGTCCAGAAGCTTTAAGGTGAGCCAGCGGGAATTGACCTTTCCCTCCACCCTGCCCTTTACGGCAGGCTCTGCCATGGCGATGGCCTGTTCAATAATGGGGGAATACTCCACCTGGTAGGGGGAGGCTGTTTGGGTACCTTCCACCAGGTCATCCAACTGTTTCATCAGCTGGTCAAGGCTTTGCTTTTTTCTGGCAATGGTGCCGGCCACGGGTACTCCCAGCTTTTCCGACAGACCTTTAAGGTCAATGGTAATATTCTTGCGTGCGGCTTCGTCCATCAGGTTCACACATACCAGGACGCGGTCCGATATTTCCATGGTCTGAAGCACCAGGTTCAGGTTGCGCTCCAGACAGGTGGCATCGCAAACCACCACAATCCCGTCGCTTCCGCCAAAGCAGATGAAGTTGCGGGCCACTTCCTCCTCCGTGGAGTGGGCCATGAGGGAGTAGGTGCCGGGGATATCTACCAGCACGTAGCTGTGTTCTCTTGTCTTACAGTAGCCCTGGGCATTGGTCACGGTTTTTCCCGGCCAGTTTCCTGTATGCTGGTTCATCCCCGTGAGATTGTTGAAAAGGGTGCTTTTACCTACGTTGGGGTTGCCTGCTATGGCGATTATTTTATCATCAGGTGTCTGTTTTTTTATCTCCAGTCCGGAATCCACAGCCCCCATTCCGACGGATTGTTTGGTCAGACCCATTTTAATACTCCTTTTTTCTTGATTTTATATTAGGCAATTCTGCATCTGACCGGAATCAGATGATGTTTCTTAAGACAGATGTTTTGTGGGAGATACCTCACAGGCTGGTGCAGCCCTCCATTACCTTCTGTTCGTTGAAACCAGTGCAGGGCTGGACCAGAATCCCGCGGCAGTCCTCTGAGCGTATGGCGATGACAGCGCCGCGGATCAGGTAGGCGCAGGGGTCTCCCAGAGGGCTTTGCCCAAGGCACTCTACCTCCGTATTTTCAACCAGACCGATATCCAGAAGACGCCTGCGGATGCTGCCTATGGAAGTAAGCTCTTTTACCCGCGCCCTCTTTCCTGGTTTTATATCATTTAAACATAGAAATTCTTTCATAATTACAATACCTCGCAATAGATTTAGGATAGGGAAACTTTTTCTTACTCTTATAGTATTACAGGAGGGACACTTTGGTTACTGATAAAGATGGATTCTATACCATGAAAGGATATGAACGCTCTGCCTCCGATGAGATGACCTCGTCCATGGAGGATTATCTGGAGATGGTATGCAGAATGGAGGAAGAGGGGGAACCCATCCGTGTCAGCTCCCTGGCTGCCAGCCTTCACGTGAGGCCCTCATCCGCCTCTAAAATGTTAGATAATCTGAAAAAAGCCGGGTACATTGATTTTAAGAAGTACGGTTCCATCATGGTCACGGAAAAGGGGTACGAGGAGGGCAGATACCTGCTGCACAGACACCAGGTGCTCCAGGATTTTTTCTGTACTCTCAATCATACGGAGGATGAACTGGAGCTGGTGGAAAAGATTGAACATTTTATCAATCACAGGACGGTGGCAAATATGGAGCAGGCGCTCTCTTTCCTTCGGCCTAAGAATGATATTACTGGAAAAATGGGATAAAGTATTGTATAATGTGTAATATGCAAAATGATAAAAGGAGAGACATTATGAACGATGATAACTATGTGGAGTGGCTTGTGAAGAGAAAAGATCCGGCATATGCCGTTCCTGTAAAGATACTCATGATTGTGGTCTGTATATTTTCCGTCCTTTCGGCGCTGCAGACCGTGTTTGGAGTAATTGTCATGACCATAGCGGGTATGGCCACCTATTTCGTGTTCCTGAACCTGAGCGTGGAGTTTGAATATCTGTTTGCAGAGGGCGGTCTTTCGGTGGACCGCATTCTGGGAAGGGCAAAGAGAAAGAAGATATTTGACTGCGAGAAGGACGACATCCAGATCGTGGCGCCGGCTGATTCCTTTGTGCTTAAGGATTATGAGAAGCAGGGCATGAAGGTAAAGGATTTTTCGTCGGGCAAAAAGGAAGCCAAGGTGTACGCCCTCATATACCAGAAGGGGCCGGACCATTTTAAGGTGTTGATTGAACCCAATGAGAGAATGATAGGAGCTATGCGCAGGACCTTTCCGCGGAAGCTTGTGATGTAATGCAATCGGCATATGGGACCGGCCGGGAGAGAACGGGCCGTCGGGGACAGTGGAATGTAGGCTGCCCTGGCGGCCCGTATTACATTCTAATCTATTTCGGGTTTTCACCGCTTAACATGAATTCAATCAGCCGGTCCATGTCCTCTTTTTCATGAACCACTAGTTCTAATTCCTTGATATATCCGTTGGAACACATATTGGCAATGGAAAGATACTGGGATAGCTTTGACTTGATTTCCAGTTTCATACAAAATCCTCCGCTTCTGTTGGTGCGCACTGGATTGTGTGAATTCCGGTGATATCAGGCACTCTTATCACTGTTACGCATACAATACAGCGCTGGCTTATAGATTGTGACCAGTATATCAGTGCGGAATAAAGATGACAATTTGCAAATTGAATAAAGATTAACGAGATAAACAAGGGAAGAATGTATATTAGTAACAAAAATAAATTAAAAATTTAATATTGCATTATTTCATTCTATCATCCATTCCACCGCTGACGCTGGCGGCACAAATAGTCATGAAAAAGGGTGTGCGTCTTCCACCACTTTGTTTATAATTGTTACAGGAGCTACACTACAAAGCACGGTGAGGTGAGTCGAAGGCTTTCTTTCAGGGATTAAATCAGCAATCTAATCAGTGTAAGTCATATCTTTCAAGCACAAATAAGTGGTACTTCGAGTCCGCAACCTAAGAATTGTGACCGGATCAATGTCACCATTGCCAACCCTAAGTGGGTTAAAGCCGTAAAAGGCAACAAGGATGATACCAAGGATTCCAAATGGATCGGCGATCTTTTCCGGCTCGGCCTTGTCCCCGGCAGTTTTATTCCCTGTAAGGACATCCGTATCCTCCGCGAATACACCCGCTACCGCTTTAAGCTGACCTGCTGCAAACGCAGCAAAAAGAACCGTTTCCAAAACGCTTTTACCGTCTGTAATGTTGCTCTTGATGCAGTTGTTACCGATATGTTTGGCAAATCTGCATCTGCTATTACTGATTATTTGATCACTTCTGATGAATTTGACCCTGATACGTGTAAATCTTTTCTTCAGAAATCCTTAAAGAAGAAAGCCAATGCCGTGGTCGAACCCATTGAAGGTTACCAGATGACCCCTTCCCAAAAGGAACGTATGCTCATGGTGCGTTCTCATCTTGCTTTTGTGCAGCAGTCCATTGATTCCCTGGACTCCAAACTGGATGAGCTGGTTGCTCCTTATGAAAATGCTATTTCCTTGCTCTGTACCATTCCCGGAATTGACAGGGCTTCCGCCATTACCATCATTTCCGAGATTGGTACTGATATGACACAGTTTAACTCTTCCGAGCGGTTATGCTGCTGGGCGGGCCTGACGCCCGGCAACAATGAATCTGCCGGTAAGAAGAAGTCTGTTCGGATTACACGTGCCGGAGTCTACCTCAAACCAGCACTGGTGCAATGTGTCCATGCTGCCGTAAAATCCACGACTACTCCTTACTACAAAAACAAATGCGAACGCATTGCCAAAAGAAGAGGTAAAAAGAGAGCAAAAATCGCCATCGCAAGGATGCTCCTGACTGCTGTTTACCAGATGCTTTCAACTGGAGAAACATGGAATCCATGCGATTTATATAAAACTGATATGCCGCAGAAAATGCAGGATAAGCAGAAAGCCAAAGCTGTAAAACAAGCCCTGAAACTGCTCGTATCAGAAGGAGTGATTTCTTCTGAATCCATACCAACAGCAGTTTGAAATTTTCAGTTTGTAGGATACCTTGTATTAGTGCGCCCTTTTTTAAGAGCAAAAGTTATATTTTTCAACCTATCCTTTATAATGATAGTACGAGCAAAGGAGCTGGTGGATGACGGTACCATACAGTGCATCAAGGCAGCTCACGGCGATCCCAACAGGGTACATGAACTGAACTACCACTGCAAGGATGACCTGACTGTATTCTACGGACATGACTATGCTGCCATGGAAGGCCTCTTAGCCGGAGAAGACGGCTGGCTGTCAGGCTTCCCGGCCGTACTTCCAAAACAGTGCCGCAGACTCCAGAATGCCTGCTTCGCAAAAGATGTGGATGCAGCCATCGCAGCCCAGAACAATATTTAGCCATACATTGATTATTTCTTCTATGATAAGGTCAACGGGGTTCCCCACTGGCAGGAAATCTGCAAGTACACATTACAGGCACAGGGCCTGGATGTAGGTCTGCCCCGCAAGCCATTGGGCGAACTGGATGACGCCAATAAGAAAAAGATCGAGAAATTACTTGCAGACATGGAGTAATTGACGAAAATGTAATAGGGTACGGTCATTTATGATATCGGTGCATGTATTGGAAACAGGTGATACATGTACCGATTTTTTAAGGAGAGGGATTTACGAAATGTGAAGTGTGCGTTAAGCAGGTGCCGGATACCGCCAATGTGGAGGTGGACCCGGTGACCGGAGTGCTTAAGCGGGACGGAGCCCAGTCAAAGCTGAATCCATATGATCTTTATGCCATGGAATCTTCTCTTGGGATGAAAGAGCGCAGGATGGGGGAGTATGATCTGATTCTCTGCGGCAAACAGACCACGGATGGGGATACGGCGCGGGTTGGGCCGGAGGTGGCCCAGTGGCTGGGAATACCCCATGCATCCAATGTCCTGGAAATCAGGGAGACAGGACCTGGATGGATATGAACAGATACAGGCCATGGATTTGCCATGTCTGATTACCATGGATATGGATCTGGCCTGTACAACCCTGACACAGATAGCAGTGATGTTTGTCATTATAACTGCCGGTATCCTGTGCAGCCGCTTCGGAGTCATCCTGGAGGCGGCCAGGGTGAAGTGTCTTTGGCGGAGATGCCTTCTTTGACGGAGATGCCTTCTTTGACGGAGATGCCCTCTTTGATGGAGATATCCCCGGAGCGGTTCCACGGGAGGATATTAGAATGGCTGATGGAACCCTATTAGTAAAATCAATGAATATTTCTCTCTGTTTTGGTTTGACAAGCCAGATAAAATTTGCTAGTATAAGATACTAATAAGAAATGGACAGTTCACGGACTATCAATATTCTGACAAAACATATCAAACCAAACACGCAGAAAGAGAGGAAATTTATAATGGGTACAATTATCGGCGAAGGCATAACCTTTGATGATGTGCTTCTGGTACCGGCATTTTCAGAAGTGATTCCCAACCAGGTAGACCTGACCACACATTTGACCAAGAAGATTAAACTGAATATCCCGCTGATGAGCGCCGGCATGGATACGGTAACAGAGCACCGCATGGCCATCGCTATGGCCAGGCAGGGAGGTATCGGTATTATCCATAAAAATATGTCCATTGAAGCCCAGGCAGAGGAGGTGGACCGGGTAAAGCGTTCTGAGAATGGTGTTATCACAGACCCGTTTTTCCTCTCGCCGGAGCACACTCTTAAGGATGCCAACGATTTGATGGCAAAATTCCGCATATCCGGCGTGCCCATCACAGAGGGCAAGAAGCTGGTGGGCATCATTACCAACCGCGATTTAAAGTTTGAGGAGGATTTTGACCGTCCCATTAAGGAGTGCATGACCACAAAGAACCTGGTTACCGCCAGGGAGGGCGTTACCTTAAAGGAAGCAAAGGCCATTCTGGCAAAGGCAAGGGTGGAGAAGCTGCCAATTGTGGACGATGATTTTAATTTGAAAGGCCTCATTACCATCAAGGATATTGAAAAGCAGATTAAATATCCATTGTCCGCAAAGGACGCACAAGGGCGTCTTCTGTGCGGCGCTGCCGTGGGAATCACTGCCAATGTGCTGGAACGCGTGGGAGCACTGGTGGACGCAAAGGTGGACGTGGTGGTTCTGGACTCCGCCCATGGCCATTCTGCCAATGTAATCCGCTGCGTGAAAATGATTAAGGACGCATATCCGGACATTCAGGTAGTGGCCGGAAATGTTGCCACGGCAGAGGCCACCAGAGCACTGATTGAGGCTGGGGCTGATTCCGTCAAGGTAGGTATCGGACCTGGCTCCATTTGTACCACCCGCGTGGTGGCAGGCATCGGCGTGCCTCAGGTTACGGCAGTGATGAACTGCTACAGCGTTGCCAGGGAGTACGGCGTACCCATTATCGCGGACGGAGGAATCAAGTACTCCGGCGATGTGACAAAGGCCCTTGCGGCAGGCGGCAGCGTGTGTATGATGGGAAGCATTTTTGCCGGATGTGATGAGAGCCCGGGTACCTTTGAGCTGTACCAGGGACGTAAGTATAAGGTATACCGCGGCATGGGCTCCATCGCTGCCATGGAAAACGGAAGCAAGGACCGCTATTTCCAGACAGATGCAAAGAAGCTGGTTCCCGAAGGCGTGGAAGGACGCGTGGCTTATAAGGGAATGGTGGAGGATACCGTATTCCAGCTCTTAGGCGGCCTGCGCTCCGGTATGGGATACTGCGGTGCCCAGGACATCACGACCCTTCAGGAGACAGCCCGGTTTGTAAAGATTTCCGCTGCGTCCTTAAAGGAGAGCCATCCTCATGATATCCATATTACCAAGGAGGCTCCCAACTATTCAATTGAAGAATAGGGATGTGGGAATAAAGATCGAAGCGTAAGGAGAATAGGTTTATAATGATACCCGTCGAAACTGCTCCGACGGGTATTTTAGATCGCCGGTATGGGCGGACTCTAACGGGAGGACAGGCATATGGAACAAAAAAGCAGGCTGACAACGCTTTGCTATATAGAAAATGAGGGGGCATATCTAATGCTCCACAGAATCAGCAAAAAGAACGATGTGAATAAGGATAAGTGGATTGGAGTAGGCGGGCATTTTGAAGGGGACGAGAGTCCGGAGGACTGCCTGCTCAGGGAAGTGAGGGAGGAGACAGGCCTCACCCTTACCTCCTGGCGGTTCAGGGGGCTGGTAACCTTCAAGGCTGAGGGCTGGGATACAGAATACATGTGTCTGTATACAGCGGACAAATATGAGGGAGAGATGATTACCTGCAACGAGGGGACGCTGGAGTGGGTGAGGAAGGAGGATGTGCTGTCACTGAATCTGTGGGAGGGGGATAGAATCTTTTTTAAGCTGCTGAATGAGGATGCCCCCTTTTTTTCACTGAAGCTGGCTTATAAGGGAGACCGGCTGACTGAGGCTGTCCTGAACGGAAAACAGATGGAGCTGTTTGATGTTCTGGATGAGGACGGAAAGAAAACAGGAGTGGTACGGGAACGGAGCCTGGTCCACATGGACGGGGTTCCCCACGGGACCGCCCATATATGGGTTGTGAGGAAAAATGAGGATAAAACATACGACCTTCTGCTGCAGAAGCGGAGCCGGGGAAAGGATTCCTACCCGGGATGTTATGACATTTCCTCGGCAGGCCATGTGCAGGCCGGAGATGAATTCCTGCCGTCCGCCATCAGGGAACTGAAGGAGGAGCTGGGGATTGAGGCCAAGGAGGAGGACCTGGAATTTGCGGGGTTTCACATGGGATATATGGAAGACATGTTTTACGGAAATATGTTCAGGGACAGTGAAGTCAGTGCTGTGTATGTGTACAGGAAAACGGTGGATGCGGACCAGCTTACCCTTCAGAAGGAAGAGGTGGAGAGCGTCATGTGGATGGAACTTGGCCAGTGTGTGGAGGCGGTGAGAAATCACGGGATTCCCAATTGTATATATCTGGATGAACTGGAGATGATTGAACGGTATTTGTGCCGGAGCCAGGAGAAATAGTAGATAACAGGATACAGGGAGTGCGAATGGACATTAGGCATACCGCCGAGGGGAGTTTATTTTCACCTAAACCGTCGTATAATGAAAAAACCACAAAGGAGGTAAGTGCAGATGCGATGTCCAAAATGTTCAGGCCAGATGTAAATAAACCGAATCAGAACACACCTTGTATGGGTGGATGAACCGGACCGTATTTCCGATTCCAAAAACCAGCTGGGGCCAACAGTCGCACATGTATGTAGGGAATGCGGATACATAGACTTTTATAGAGATATGACATCCGTGAACTAAGGCATGTCTGTGCTATGCTCCGGAGTGGTTATGAAACACATTCCGGCAGGAGGGCAGGATAAGGCATAACGAAACAATGGAATGAAGACATGGGGAACCACTGTATAACGGAATGTGGGAGGATGGAAAGAAAAATATCTGCCTGTGCAATTAAAGAAAAAATATATATATCGTAAGTTTATCGTCAGAAATAGATGTTTTTTGTAACCATGAAGTATGGTATAATATCTCTAGTTTTGTTCAGAATGACCTGCTATATGGGAGAGATATTATGAGACTTAAGAAATGGAAATCATTTTTATGTATATGCACCAGCTGCACCCTGTTAATGAGTACAGCAGCTTCAGCTAATCCGGCCGCCATCACGCCTTTGGAAGAAAGTCAGGTATCTTCCTTTCAGTCCGGGAACCAGACCTCTGACCAGGCAGCGGTTTCGTCCCAGGGACCGGGTTCGGAATCCGGAAGTGATGGAGGGGTCATTTCATCTGACGGGCCATCCTCATCCGGAAGTCCGTCCCCATCCGGAAGTCCGTCCCCATCCGGAAGCCCGTCTCCGTCAGGGAGTCCGTCTTTATCCGGAAGTCCGTCGCGGAATCCGACAGCTGGCCAGGCTGCCGGGGGGAACAGCGGGGGTGCTGTATCACCTGGAGAAACGGCAGGAACAGCGGCCGGGACTTTTGACCAGACAGCCGCGGCTTCCGTGCAGAAGCCGGAGATAGCTTCGGAGGGAGCCGTGCTAATGGATGCTGCCGCGGGAACCGTCCTGTTTTCCAAGAACGGGGACAAACAGTTCTATCCCGCAAGTATCACCAAGCTGATGACAGCCCTGCTGGTGGCGGAGAACTGCAATCTGGATGACAAGGTCACATTTTCAGCAACAGCTACCACGAACCTGGAAGCGGGCGCTGTATCCATCAATATGACGGCAGGGGATGTGATGACTGTGCGCCAGTGTCTTTATGCCCTGCTTCTCAAATCAGCTAATGAAGTGGGAAATGCTCTTGCGGAACATGTGGCTGGCAGCAACGCCAAATTTGCGGAGATGATGAACGCCAAGGCAGCGGCCTTGGGATGTACCAATACACATTTTACAAATCCTCACGGCCTCAATGACTCCAACCATTACACCACACCCCATGATATGGCTCTGATTGCAAGGGCAGCGTTTCAGAATGATGTGGTGAAGACGGTGGCGTCCACGCGTACATATACGCTGCCTGCTACCATAAAGAATCCTTCCGGGCTGACCGTGACCATCGGACACAAGATGCTGAACCCCAACGACGCCAAGTATTATCCGGGCGTCATCGGAGGAAAGACCGGTTATACGTCCAAAGCGGGAAATACACTGGTGACGGCAGTGGAGAAGGACGGAGTCAGATTGATTGCCGTCATCATGAAGAGCAAATCAACTCATTATACGGATACGAAGGCATTGTTCGATTACGGATATGAACTGGTGAAGGCAGGTGCTTTAAGCGGCAGCGGAAGCAGTACAGGCAGTTCAAATAACGCGGGCACGACGGGCAGTTCTTCCGGCACGGGAAATGCCGGTCCGGGAACATCCTCAGCCAAGGGCTGGGTACAGGACAGCAACGGATGGTACTATGTGAAGGATAATGGAGCCAAGGCCGCCAATGAGTGGGTTACGGTAGACGGAGTTTCCTACTGGATTGATTCCAATACATATATGGCCAAGGGATGGCGCCAGGTAAATAGCAAATGGTATTTCCTGCGCTCCAACGGAGCCATGGCCAAGAACCAGTGGGAAAAGGTGGAAGAAAACGGCCAGTGGTTCTATCTGGGCGCGGACGGCGCCATGCTGACCAATACAACCACACCGGATGGATCGCGGGTGGATGAGAGCGGGGCGTGGGTGCAGTAGACTTTATATATTACTATGATTATATGTGCGGTAGATGGTTGAAAAGTCATCTGCCGAATTTTTCAATTATGATGTACTGAGGGAAAATCGGAAGTACAGCATCGTACAAAATATAGTTCTGCTCGGATTTATATTCCAGGAATCACGTTTTTGGACAGTGAGGAATCCGCGCCCGTCACTCTGCCTGTTCCGGAGGATTATAAAGAATTAAGCGAAACCATTCCGTGGAGAGACGGTTCTGTGCGTATACTGGGCATCACCAGATATAGGAGCCCCAGACGGCGGAAAACCGGAAGGGACAGGGAAATGCTAAAGTGGGGGACAGGCCGGCGGTATACATCGATGTGACGGCAGCGCATGAAGATAAGGAGCTTGCGTTAAAGGGTCTGCTCTGCCAGAGAAAGTTAAGCGGGGGCGGATGGGAACGTGAACGAAGATAACACTGAAATTCCATGGGGCGGCGTTTTACTGGACTCAGCCTTATGAGATGGAGATTGCAAAAGACAAAATAGTATGAAGCCGGATATTCATGTCCGCCGGCAAGCCGCCAACAAGTCAGACTCAGTCTGACTTGTTTTTCTTCCACTCCCGTTGTAGAATAACCTCAGAAGAAAAATCTCCCAAGAAAAAATCCCCTACAGAAAAGTGAGAAAAGATTCATGAAATCCATACGAAAAGAAATGACAAGGAACCATCTGATTCTGCTGCTGGTGGCCTTTATCTTCATAGCCTCCAATGCCCTTGTGAATGTGGACTCCTCCCGCCGCTACAACGGGCTTTTACAGGATTACCAGCAGGTAAACGGGCTGCTGGCAGTCAATAACAGGAGACAGACCTATTTTAAGCTGTACAGCAAGAGCCACGACGAGGGAACGCTTAAGCAGTATTACGACGAGTGCGGGTTGTTTGACAGCCAGCTGCGGGGACTGGATGATAAGATGCAGAATGACCGGAAGTGCAAGATGATGTACCGGATTGTGGGTCAGGTAGCTGAGTACAGGCGGGAGATGGCGGAGTCCTACATCCGGCCTGACGGGGACTATTATCCCAGCCTGATGGCTGATTTGGACGAGGTGGATTTGGAGATTGAGCGGTGCCTGAACCAGTTGATGAGCCAGTACCTGGAGTACCTGAACACTGCCTTTGCCAGCCACAGCAGGACGCTGGGACTTACAAACAGTATACTGATCGTGTTTTTCATGGCAGCCAGCCTCTTTGGCATGGTGCTGAACCATCAGATGAGTACCAGTATCCTGAATTCCATCAAGCGGCTGACGGACGCGGCCAGGGAAATTATGAACAATAATCTGGAGGCAGCGGATATTGAGGAGACGCCTTATGCGGAGCTGAACCAGGTATCCGCCACATTTGACCAGATGAAGCGGCAGATCAGGACCATGATTACGGAATTACATGAGACCCACCAGATGAAGGAACGGCTGGCTGAGGCGAAGATACGGGAGCTGCAGATGCAGATGAATCCCCATTTCCTGTTTAATACCCTGAGCCTGGTAATCCGCAGTATCCAGCTGGGAGAACGGGATACCTCCATCCAGCTGGTCAAGGCCATCTCCAAAATCCTGCGAAGCAGCATTGAAATCAATACGGTATCCATCCCGCTGGACGAGGAGATTGAGCTGCTTCAGTCATACCTGTATATACAGAAGCTGCATTTAAAGGGACGGGTGACCTTCTGTCTGGATGTTCGCAAGTCATTTATGGGCGAGGATGTGATGATTCCGCCGCTGACAATCCAGCCTCTGGTGGAAAACAGTATCCAGCACGGGCTGAAGGACCGGGTCAGCGGGGGGAAGGTGGATATACTGATTACTGAGAAGCCTGATTATATTGAGGCTGTGGTGGCGGACAACGGCGTGGGATTTCCGAAGAACCCGGACCAGCCCTCGCTCCGGGAGACGCCCATCCCCAAAACCTCCATCGGACTGAAAAACGTGGAGGAACGGTTAAGGTTATTTTATCGGAAAGAGGACGTGCTGCAGATTGAGAGGACGGAGGGAATTACGAAGATTACGCTGAAGCTTTATAAATCAGACAGGCATTAGGAGGAAAGGGTTATGTTGCGTGTAATATTGGCAGATGACGAGCAGTACGAGCGGAATTATCTGGAGAAGGTCATAAAGGAGAGTTATCCCGGTCTGCTGGAGATTGTCTGCAAGGCAGTGGATGGTATGGATTTGCTGGAGAAGCTGGAGGAGTGCAAGCCCCAGATTGTGCTTTTGGACATCAAGATGCCGCGGATGGACGGGCTTAAGACAGCGGAGGAGGTGCGCAAAAGGTATCCGGATATCCAGATTGTGCTGATATCCGCCTACAGTGATTTCTCCTTTGCAAAACAGGCAATCAAGCTGGGGGTGACGGATTATCTGCTGAAACCCTATTTGGACTCAGAGCTGAGAGAGACACTGGATAAGGTCATTGCACGGGTAAGGGAACGGGAGGACACCTTATCCATGCTGTCCTATTCCAATTATCTGGCGGAGGATGGAGAGGCGGCTTTTGATTTCTACCGGGATTTGGAAAAGGATTTGCTGTGGGATGTGTTCTTTGGCCGAAGGGACAGGGATAAGCTGGAAAAAGAGTTTGCCATGTGGGGGGTGGGAGCCGGGTGGTTTAAGGTAGTGCTGATTTCCAGTCCGGCCCTGATTAACATGGGAGGATTTTCCCAGGAGGTGCTGAAAAATTATTTTCACATGGCAGGGGTGACTGTGCTTAACAGCATCTGGATGGACCAGATGGTTATCTGCCTCTATTCACAGCAGCAGGATGCGTTTACGGAGCTGACCGGCTGTATTACCCGCGCCAGGGATTACCTGGCAGAGGAGAGGAAGATTCCTGTGGCCTGCGGTGTCAGCGGCGCTTATGAAGGCATGGAACGGCTGACGCAGGCTTATGGGGAGGCTGCGTCCTTTATCAGGGAATATTCCGCGCAGGAGGCGCGCCTTGCCTTTGACAGCATGACGAAGGGCATGAAACGGATCTGCGGCCTGGAGGAACGGATTATCCGGTCCCTGTCAAGGGAGAACCAGAGCCAGACCAGCGATCTTCTTACAGAGATGATTGAGGAGCTGGAGACGCTTTTAGGATATCAGGATGTTTCGGTAAAGCTGAATTTTGGCCGCAGCCTGATGACCATTATCCGGGGAATTAACCAGATACCGGGTATACGGGTCAAGACCTCAGAGGCAGCCAGACGTTTTGAAAAGCTGGGACAGCTGAATTTTAACGGGGATAATTTAAAGTATCATGTGGACTATTTTTCAGAAATGAAGATTCAGAGGGAATGATGTTTTGGAAGAATCAGGAAATGATTGGCCCGGGTCAGGAGGAACGAGTTGAAAAAACAGTTGTTGATAGGGGCCGCGGCTGCTGTGCTGATTGCAGGACTGGCGGGCGGCTATGGGATTTTGGGAAATAAGGGAGCCGCGGGAGCGGACAATGAACCGGAGATCGTGCTCTGCTACGGCGAGGTGAATCCGGAAGGCCATGTGCTGACAGATTCGGCCCAGTATTTTGCTGACAGGGTCAGTGAACTCACAGGCGGCAGGGTGATGGTTGAAATCTATCCCTCCGGCCAGCTGGGGGACGATGCGCGCTGTTACCAGTCCATGGAGATGGGAGCTTTGGATTTGTACCGGGGCAACAGCATGTCTCTGGCGGACAGCGGGAATCCCATGATGTCTGCCCTGGTGCTGCCCTATGTTTTCCGGGACAGGGACCACTTCTGGAAGGTGTGCGGCAGTGACCTGGGCAGGGAAATACTGGATAATATCCAGGACTGTACAGGAATGATTGGCCTGGCTTATCTGGATGAAGGGGCCAGGAACTTCTTTACCACCGACAGGCCGGTCCGCAGACTGGAGGATATGAAGGGACTGAAAATCCGGGTCCAGGTGGCGTCCATGATGGGCGACACCGTGGAAGCGCTGGGGGCGGAGGCAGTGCCCATTGCCTATGCGGAGCTCTATACGGCCCTGGAGTCAGGGACCATTGACGGGGCGGAGAACCCGCCGGTGAGCTATTATTATAATAAGTTTTATAAGGTTGCCCCTTATTATGTGAAGGACAGGCATACCTATACGCCCGGAGTGATTCTGGTGAGCAAAATCACCTGGAAAAATCTTAAGGAGGAATATCAGGACGCGCTGGTACAGGCTGCAAAGGAGACCCAGGAGTATAACAGGACAGCCATAGAGGAAGCGGACCGGAAGGCATATGAGGCGCTGGAGAAGGAGGGGGTCATCATTCTTGAGCCCGAGGATCCGCAGGCCTGGATCCAGGCAATGGAGCCGGTATACCGGAAATACGGAGGGGAATATCTGGACCTGATTGAAAAGATCCGGCAGATACGATAGACACATACACTATGACAGGAGGAAGGCCGCGATGGCAACAGGACTTATGAAACTGCCCGAAAACAGGGTACGGAGAAATTACACAGGGGGAGCGGGAATTGACCGGCTCCATGGAAAAGCCCGGTGGGCGGACAACAATATGCCGGAGGAATGGGTGGGCTCCATGGTGGAAGCCTCCAATCCGGGAATGGAACCCATAGCACACGAGGGACTGGCCGTGGTGGAGACCGCGGATGGACCCAGATTCCTGCGGGACATAATAGACGATGACCGGGAGTTTTACCTGGGCACTGCCGCCTGCGGGGAGGGAGGCTGGCGCCTCAGCTTCCTGTTTAAAATTCTGGATTCAGCCATGCGGCTCCACGTACAGGCCCATCCCGCCACCCGGTTTGCCAATGAAGTGATGGGAATGCCCTATGGAAAGCTTGAGTGCTACTATATTCTCAATGTAAGGGAGGGCATCAGTCCATACATCCGCCTGGGATTCCAGCATACGCCCGGAAGGGACGGCTGGAGGGAGATTGTGGAGAAACAGGACAAGGCCCGGATGGACGGCTGCTTTGAGAAGATTCCGGTACAGGTGGGGGAGGTCTGGTATATTCCGGGCGGAATGCCTCATGCCATAGGCGAGGGAATTACCATGCTGGAAATTATGGAGCCATCTGATTTGGTGGTGCGGTGCGAATTTGAACGTGAGGGAATCGTTGTGCCGGAGGACGGCCGGTTCATGGGACGGGGGCTGGATTTTTGCCTGGATATTTTTGATTATACAGAGTATTCCAAAGAAGAAATCATGGAAAAATGCAGGATAGAGCCCCGGGTACTGGAGGAAACAGACGCCTTCCGGCGGGTGCGCCTGGTGGATGAAACCCTGACCTCCTGCTTCTTTGTGGAAAAACTGGAGGTGACCGCACCGGCTTTGGTAAGACATAACCAAAAATTCAACCTGGGTGTGGTGTGTGCCGGAAGCTGCGCCATGGAACAGAATGGACAGGTGCTCAGTCTGAAGGCAGGGGACAGCTTCCTGATTGCAGCCGGGGTGGAGACATACCAAATCCGGCCGGAAGGCAGCGCCCAGCTGGTGATGGTGTATCCGGGAAAGGATATGAACACGCTCTAATCCAAATTCAGGTTGCGCACGGAATTGCGGATAATCAGGGAAGCTTTTAATATGGGAAGCTCTGCCCGGACGCCGGATTCCAGATAACCATGGATGAAGTCAATGGCGGTTCCCGCCAGCTTGCGGACAGGGACGCTGACCGTTGACAGGGGCGGCGTCACAAAATTGGCCATGATACAGTCATCGTAGCCGAATACGGACAAATGGTCCGGAATCCGCAGCCCAAGTATATAACAGGCCCGGTAGATATTGAAAGCGGTCATGTCATTGCAGGCAAAGATCGCCTCAGGGCGGTCGGGTTTTTGGAGCAGCTGCAGGATCCGGCCGGGAGCAGTCCCCATATCCTCCGGGTTAACGTCAAAGAGCATGTGGCCGGGACGGCAGTTCAGCCCGTGCTCCCGGAGAGCCTGGGCCATGCCGTCATAGCGTTCCCGGTAGGTGAGGTTGTCAAAGCTCTGGAAGATGCCGCCGATATTTTTGTGCCCCAGCTTAATCATGTAGGAAACCGCCTCGTAGGCGGCTTTTTTGTTGTCCAGGCGGATACAGTGTTCCATGTCATCCTCGAAAGAACGGTTTAAATACACATAGGGGATGTCATACTTTGCCAGGTTCATGATATGGTCATGCTGGCTGGTGACAGGGGTAATGATGACCCCCGCTATGTCCATTCCGATTAAATTTTCTAATATCTGTTTTTCTTTTTCCAGACTGTATTCCGTGTTGTTCAGGTAAATGATATAGCCTTTTTCTGACGCGCAGGACTCCAGGTACTGTTCCAGCTTGGTGTAGTAGATATTGGTCAGGGAAGGCAGGACCAGGGCCAGGGCCTGGCGGCGTCCGGTCTTCAGGTTGACGGCCAGGGTGTTGGGGCGGTATCCCAGTTCTGCAACTGTTTCCAGTATTTTCTGTTTTGTCTCTTCTTTCAGGTATCCTTTGCCGGAAAGGGCGCGGGATACCGTGCAGACGGAATAGCCGCATTTTTTTGCCACGTCTTTGATTGTTACCATATTCCGGTCCACCTCCCTGTGATTCTCTGAAAATGTATACACAGCTATTGTAAAGGTTTCTTGAAATAATGTCAAAATGAAAGCGGAAAAAAAGCGGGAACTTTTAAAAAATAATTTGAATTGTGAATACTGCATAAAAATAACGTTAAAATTCTGTTAAACTTTTTTGCAGAAAATGCTTGATGGAAAATATGTAAACGTTTATACTAAATGAGGAAAATATGTAAACGTTTAGCGAAAGCTGTTACGCTGGACAACTTAAGGAAAGGGGATAACAATGAAAAAGAGAGTATTATTAGCAGGTGTTCTTACCGCGGCAATGATGGCAATGACTGCATGCAACGGCATGCCGGGTATGGGAAATACTCAGCCAGCTGCAACACAGGCCCGGGGAGGGGACAGCAGTGAGGCTGCCGCAAGTGATGACAAGGTATATGAGTTAAAGATTTCCACTTCCCAGACAGAGCAGGCCCTGATTACCAGGAACTACCAGAAGCTGGCTGATGTGTTAAATGAGAAATCAGGCGGCAGGCTGAAGGTAACCGTGTTCCCGTCCGGTCAGCTTGGCAGTGACGAGGACGTGCTGGAGCAGGCCATCCAGGGCGCCAATGTGGCTGTTAACACCGATGCTTCCCGCATGGGACAGTATGTGAAGGATTTCTCCATTCTGATGATGGGCTACTTCGCAGATAACTACGATGAGTGCTATAAGATAACACAGACCGATACATTTAAGGGCTGGACAGATTCCCTGTCCAAGGATCACGGAATTAAAATCCTGTCCTTTACATTCTACGACGGCCCGCGTCATTTCATGACCAACAAGCCAATCAATACGCCGGATGACCTGAAGGGCATGAGAATCCGTACCATCGGACAGGAAGTATGTACCGAGACGATCCAGGCCATGGGCGCCACTCCGATTTCCATGTCATGGGGCGAGGTTTACAACGGAATCCAGTCCAAGGCATTGGAGGGCTGCGAGGCACAGAACACATCTACATATCCATCCAGACTGTATGAAGTGTGTAAGTATCAGTCCAAGACAGGACATTTCCAGCTGATGCAGGGATTAATCTGCGGCCAGAGCTGGTTTGAGAGCCTGCCGGAAGATTTACAGACACTGCTGGTTGAGACCTCCATCGAGGTTGGCCAGGAAACAGCTGCTGACGTAATGACAGAGGCTGACGAGGCTGAGAAGGCAATGGTTGAGGCAGGAATGACCATCGTAGAGCCGGACCTTGCGCCATTTAAGGCAGCCGTTGATCCTGTATATGAGAAACTTGGCTATGCTGAACTGAGAGATAAACTGTACAAGGAGATTGGTAAGACCAATTAATCCCCGGGTACTTTCCGCAATACAGAAAGGAAGCTTTTAAATGAAAAAAATTTCTGCTGTTATTTTAAAGACAGAGGAGCTTCTGGCCGGTGCAATGTTATGCATGATTGCCGTTCTGGTGTTCTGGTCCGCAGTGGCCAGAACCATCGGAATGCCGGTGAACTGGGCCCAGGATGTTTCGCTGCTGGCATTTGGATGGCTGACCTTTATCGGCTCTGATATCATCATCAAGAGCAGCGGCCTGATTCGAATCGACATGCTGTCCAACCGGTTCCCCAAGGCGGTCCAGAAGACTCTGATGCTGGTGTTTGACTTTTTCATGCTGCTGTTTTTATTGATTCTGATTGTTTACGGATTCCTGCTGGTGTCCCAGAGCTGGAACCGTACCTTTAATACCCTGAAGATGAGCTATGCCTGGTGTACCCTGGCGGTACCGGTGGGCTCCCTGCTGATGTTTTTCAGCATGATAGGCAAGGTGCTCGGTGATATCAGGAAACCAATGAAAGAATGGGGGGTTAATTAGTGTTAAGTGCGGTTGGATTTTTCTTAATTCTCCTGTTCCTTGGAATGCCGGTGGCCTTTGCGATAGCGGTGTCCGGATTTTCCTTCTTCCTAATGAGGCCGGAGATTCCGTGGACCATTCTGGTGCAGAAATCCCTGTCCACCACCCAGTCCTTTACCATGCTTGCGATTCCGCTGTTCATTTTTGCCGGTAACCTGATGAACAACACCGGCATCACATCCCGTCTGGTAAAGCTGGCAAACGTGCTGACCGGCCATATGTACGGTTCCATTGGACAGGTTTCCGTGGTTCTCTCAACCCTGATGGGCGGCGTATCCGGTTCCGCGGTTGCGGATGCAGCCATGGAATGCCGTATCCTTGGGCCTGAGATGACAAAGAGAGGCTATGCACCGGGCTGGGCCGCTGCAATCAACTGTCTGTCAGGACTGATTGTAGCCACAATTCCGCCGTCCATGGGCCTGATTCTGTACGGAACCGTGGGCGAGGTTTCCATTGGACGCCTGTTCGTAGCCGGATTCCTTCCAGGTATCATTATGTGTATCTTCATGATGCTTGCCACCTCCTGGTCCGCGCGCCACTACGGATATCAGCCGGACCATGATAAGCCATCACCTCCAGGGGTTATCATCAAGTCCTGTTTTGAGAGTATATGGGCGCTTATGTTCCCAATCCTGCTGATTGTGCTGATTCGTTTCGGCGTCATGACCCCGTCGGAATCCGGTGCCTTTGCCGTGTTCTATGCACTGTTTGTAGGTATCTTCATTTATAAGGAACTGAACCTTGAGAAGTTTAAGAAGTGTATCGTGGACAGCGTAAAGGATTTATCCGTGATTACCATGATTCTGGCTTTCTCCGGCATATTCAGCTACGGCGTTGTATTTGACCAGCTGCCAAAGACTTTGACCACTCTGCTGGTAGGTCTGACCAGCAATAAATACGTGCTTCTGCTGCTGATTTTAATTATGCTGACTGTGTTCGGTATGTTTATGGAGACTACGGTCATCACCCTGATCGTTACCCCGATACTGATTCCAATTATCACACAGTACGGCATTGACCCGGTTCACTTCGGCATCATCATGATGACCATTGTTACCATGGGCTGTTCCACGCCTCCGGTTGGAGTTGCACTGTACACCTGTTCCAATATCATGGACTGTTCGGTGCAGGAGACCACGAAGTATTCGCTGCCGTTGTTCATAGCTATCCTGGCAACGCTGGCTATCTGCGTATTCTTCCCGGATTTGGTGCTGTTCCTGCCGAATATGATTTATGGTACGGGTATGTAATCCGTTGTTTTATAAGTCCTGCATGGGCTGCCTTAAAAGGGCAGGCCGCGCAGGGCTTTTTGTATTATTATTTCTTGCTTGAAAGACAGGCTTTTACAGAGGTATCTTCTATTTCCACCGGTACCTGCCTGTTGACAGACCAGGATAAGCTCTGAAGATCAAGCGGCGGATGGCCGGCATTAGCCGGTCAAAGAAATAACCCTGAAGCAGGGTAAAGGAGTGGTCAAGCTTTACGGAACCCACGGGTAAGTTTCGGATCAACAGCAGTATGGAGTAGGCTGCCACTTTCTGGCTTTTTGGAATACCTGGTCTACGATGAAACGCCCTACCACATGTATATCTCCGCTGTATTCCAGTTGCCGGATGATTTCTTCAAAGAGGGATTCGGTGTCCTTTCTGGAACCGCCGGGAGACTGGATGATAAACTCGTCTCCCTCCAGACGGTAGACACCGCGGTCCGGTCCGCACAGGAGCTTAAGCTTCCGGCTGAAGCGGTAGAGGACATTGTCTCCAAAGCTGTAACCGAATTTGTTGATAATTTCACGGAAATGGTCCAGGTCGATGAGAAGCGGGGAGCCGTATTTATTCTTGGCATCCAGGTATCATATATACTGAACCCGTATGAGGGTGCATCGTGGACATCCGTGCCGCCGGCAGTATACCAGTCATATAGTCTATGAGACAAAGATTGTTTATGAATTTACATCAGGAGGTAATCATGAACATTCAGCCGTAATTTACCCAGGTACAGAACAAAGATATATCAGTCATTCCAGTACATAAGGGGCCGCGCTTACCGCAGGGCTCCTTTTTGGCGCGTTCGGAAGAATCATGGTTCCCATGCTTTTTCACAGTATTTTCAAACTTATTAAAGGTTGGCTAAAGGTTTCTCCGTTATGATAGCTGGTAGAAAATACAGATGCCCGTACCGGGCAAAAGGAGGAAATTATGGAGGAAGCAATGGTAATCAGAAAGGGCGGGACAGGTAAGCGGTTTGGACTTCTGGCGGTCCTCATGGCGGCTGTGTTCCTGGTATTTATGGGTGCTCATACGGTTTACGGGGCCGGCGGCCTGGACCTGAATACGGACTATCCGGGCATATCCGTGAAGCCGGGAGACAACCTGAATATTCCCATCACGCTGGAGAACCACACAGGGGCCAGTCTGGATGCGGATCTGGAGGTCTCTGCCATGCCTGAGGGATGGGAGGGTTATCTCCAGGGCGGCAGCTATCAGGTAAGCCGCATCCATGTAAAGAACGGAGACGACGGCTCCCAGGTGACCCTTCATGTAACGGTTCCAAAGGAGCTGACAGAGGGAACCTATACAGTGGAGGTGAAGGCGTCAGCGGGAGAGGGCCTTACAGCCAGTCTGCCTATCTCGTTTATGGTAAATGAGATGAATGCGGGAAAGGGAAGCTTTACTTCGGAGTACCCCCAGCAGGAGGGAACCACGGGCACTAATTTTTCTTTCAGCACCACTCTGATTAACAACGGGCTTAAGACACAGTCCTACAGCTTGTCATCCAATGCGCCGTCCGGCTGGGGAGTAAGCTTTACCCCCACCGGTGAGACTGCCAAGGTGGCTGCCCTGGAGGTGGAGTCCGGCGCCAGCAAGGGCATGACTGTGTCGGTGACGCCGCCGGAAGGGGTTGCGGCAGGGGAATATGACATATCCTGCAGCGCTGTGTCGGCAGAGGAGACATTGGACACCAGCCTGAAGGTGGTCATTACAGGCAGCTACGGCCTTAAGGTTTCCACCCCGGACGGCCGCCTGAGCTTTGACGCCTATGCGGGCCGGACCTCGGATGTGACGCTTAACATCACCAATACCGGCAACGTGGATCTGGAAAATGTGACCCTTAACTCATCCCTGCCCACTGGCTGGACCGTGACCTACAATACGGAGAACAACGTCATCACGTCCATTCCGGCCGGAAGCACCACGGAAGTCATTGCCCATGTAAAGCCCTCCTCGGAAGCAATCACGGGGGACTATGTGAACACATTTACGGCAGCCTGCGAGCAGACCCAGTCAAACGCCGACTTCAGGGTATCGGTTAAGACAAAGACGGTCTGGGGCGTGGTGGCAGTCATCATCATACTGGGTACGGCCGGAGGCCTGGGCTATGTGTTCCGCAAATATGGCAGAAGGTAGTCCTTATGGATCGTTCGCTGGAAAGGGGGCATTGTTATGGATAATGAGGAAGAAATGATGATATGGACTGAACACCTGTCCAAATCCTACGGGGAGAAGGAAGCGGTCTGTGATTTGACACTGGAAATCCGGCGGGGAGAGATATTCGGGCTGCTGGGACCAAACGGAGCCGGAAAGACCACCACCACCCTTATGCTGCTGGGGCTGACGGAGCCCACCGGCGGCAGTGCGTACATAGACGGAAAGGACTGCGCCAGGCAGGCCATCGAGGTCAAACGGATGGTGGGGTATCTGCCGGATAATGTGGGGTTTTATTCCGACATGACGGGTCGGGAGAATCTTCGGTTTACAGGCCAGCTAAACGGCCTGCCCGGCGATGTGACAGACAGGCGGATAGAGGAACTGCTGGAAAAGGTGGGGATGACGGAGGCAGCCGACCAGAAGGCGGGAACCTATTCGCGGGGCATGCGGCAGCGGCTGGGAATCGCTGATGTCCTGATGAAGGACCCGAAGGTGGTCATCATGGATGAACCTACTCTGGGAATCGACCCGGAAGGAATGAGAGAGCTTATGACCCTGATACGCGGCCTGGCGGAGGATGATAAAAGGACCATTCTCATATCATCCCACCAGCTTTATCAGATTCAGCAGATTTGCGACCGGGTGGGGCTTTTCGTGGAGGGCAGGCTCATTGCCTGCGGAAGAATTGACGAGCTGGCAGGGCAGATACGCCGTGAAGGGCATTATGCCCTGGAGGCAGCTGCCTTTCCCGATGACAGCGGATTCGAGGAGCTGTTAAGAAGCCTTGGCAATGTGGAGCAGGTGGAGCGGTCCGGCGATTTCTACGTGGTCCATTCCAGAGCAGACCTGTGCAGGGAATTAAACCGCAGGGCACTGGAGAAGGGCTACACCCTGCGCCACTTAAGACAGAGGGGGAATGACCTGGATGAAATTTACCGCAGATATTTTGAGAAAGGAGAGCAGAAAAATGGTGGTCTCAATCAAAAGAAAAATAAAGGATTCCTTTCTTTCGGAAGGGAACAGCGGTAAGAATATGTCAGATGGAGGTGCGCGGGTGAGACCATGTAAGGGTATGGGCGGCATGACGGCCCTGTACCGCAAGGAGATGTCGGACCACATACGCAGCAAGCGGTTCCTGATTGTGCTGGGACTGATTCTGCTGACCAGCTGCGCCAGCATATACGGGGCTCTGACCAGCCTTTCGGACGCCATTGCGTCTGATGCCAGCTACATTTTCCTGAAGCTGTTCACCCTGAGCGGAAGCTCCATCCCGTCTTTTACCTCCTTCATTGCTCTGCTGGGGCCTTTTGTGGGGCTGAGCCTGGGGTTTGACGCCATCAACAGCGAGCGTTCTGAGGGCACGTTAAACCGCCTGGTGGCGCAGCCCGTTTACCGGGATGCGGTTATAAACGGGAAATTCCTGGCCGGCGCCACAATCATCTTTATCATGGTCTTTTCCATGGGACTTATCGCAGGCGCCGTGGGGCTTTTGGCCACCGGGGTGCCGCCTGCTGCCGAGGAAGCGGGGCGGGTGCTGGTGCTGCTGTTTTTCACCTCTGTCTACATCTGCTTCTGGCTGGCTCTGTCCATCCTATGTTCCGTGCTGTGCCGCCATGCAGCTACCTCAGCCATGATCGTGATTGCGTTGTGGATCTTCTTTGCGCTGTTTATGACGCTGGTGGTGAGCATTGTGGCCAATGCCCTGTTTCCCATGGGGCAGACCGCGTCGGCAGGGCAGATTCTGGACAATTACAGCTGCCAGATGAGCCTGAACCGTTTGTCGCCCTATTACCTGTACAGTGAGGCGGTTTCCACCATCATGAATCCCATGGTGCGCTCCACCAACATCATCCTGCCCCAGCAGCTGTCGGGCGCCATCACCGGATATCTGTCACTGGGACAGAGCTGCCTGTTAGTGTGGCCCCATCTGACGGGCCTGCTGGCGCTGACGGCTGTGGTGTTCGCCGCTTCCTACATCAGCTTCATGAGAAGGGAGATACGCAGCAGGTAAAAGCGCATACGGGTTTGTGAATTATCTGTGAAATCCACCTCTGTTCTCTTGCGGTTCGTACCGAATTGAGAGAGAATACAGGTGGATTTTTCAGACATGACTCAAAACAGGGAGAGGATATAGATGCGGGTCTTGATTGTGGAGGATAACAGGCGGCTGGCAGAGTCCATCCGTGATATATTGAAGCACTGGTATGACTGCGATATCTGCGGGGATGGAACTACCGGCTGCTGGCTCCTAAAGGACGGCGGCTACGACGCCGCTGTCCTGGACCTGATGCTGCCGGGAATGGACGGAATTACCCTGTTAAGGGAAGCCAGAAAAATGGGATGCCAGGTTCCCGTTCTGATACTGACAGCGAAAAGCGAGCTGGAGGACAGGGTGACGGGGCTGGAAAGCGGCGCTGATTATTATTTGACAAAGCCCTTTGACATGCAGGAGCTTCTGGCTGTGATGAAGACCATCTTAAGGCGCAGGGGGGAGATGATACCCGAAAGCCTGAACCTGGGAAACATATCCTTAAGCCAGGCGGACTATACCTTAAGAGGGCCTGGAAAAAGCATACAGCTGGGAAAAAAGGAGTACGACATCATGCGTATTCTGATGGTGAACCGGGATATGGTGGTTTCCAAGGAAACCCTTCTGTCCAGGGTATGGGGAAATGACGCGGAGGCAGTGGAGAACAATGTGGAGATTTACATATCGTTTCTGAGAAAGAAGCTGGATTTCCTCAAGGCGGATGTGATGATTGTCACCATACGCAAGCTGGGATACAGGATAGTGGAAAAGAACAGCAGGGAGGTGCTGTAATGAGGGAAATAGGCAGGCTTCGGCTTAAGTTTATTATTTATAATATGCTGGTGGTGACAGCGGTCATAGGGATAACCTTCTGTGCGGTGACCTCTGTGGTGAAGCACAGGGTAAATGACCAGGGAAGCCTGGCCCTGTCCAGGGTGGTGTCCGGGGAGGAGCAGTCCCTGATATTTGCCGCCATGTCTCCGGCCAGGATTCCGTTCTTCACTGTTCTGGTGGGGGAGGACGGCGCGGTGACGCTGGGGGAAGGATACGATGCTTACTGGGAACCGGAATACCTGGAGCAGATGGCTGTGCTGGGCATGACCGGGGAGGAGGACATGGGGATACTGGACGCGTATCATCTGAGATATTTAAGGATCAGCCAGCCCGCAGGTCATATGATTGCATTTGCAGATACCACCTATGAGGATTCATTGAGAAACGGAGTCATGAAATACGGCGCCATGGCCTGTGTGGCTATCTGGCTGGGATTCTTCGCGCTGTCCTATTTCTTTTCACGGTGGGCCGTGAAGCCGGTGGAGGAGTCTGTCCGCATGCAGAAGCAGTTCGTGGCGGACGCTTCCCACGAGCTAAAGACACCGCTGACCGTGATTACGGCCAATGCGGAGCTTTTGCAGGAGCGGTATGCCGGCATATCGGCGGAAGCGGATAAGTGGATGGAGCATGTGAACCAGGAGTGCAGGGAAATGCGATCCCTGGTGGAAAGTCTCCTGCTTCTGGCCAGGAACGATTCCTGTGTACCGGGGAAGGGGGAATTTACCCGGTTCAGCCTGAGCGATTTGGTTATGGAGAAGATACTGATCTTTGAACCTGTGTTTTATCAGGAGGAGAAGGTGCTGGAATATAAGATAGAGGATGATGTGCTGATGATGGGTAACCCATCCCGGATGGGACAGTTAATCAAGGCTCTTATGGACAACGCGGTGAAATATTCCGTGCCAAGGGGGCGGGCGGAGGTAAGGCTGGAGCCGGCCGGCCGGAACAGGGCCAGGCTGTGGGTGTGCAGCCAGGGAGAACCTATACCTGAAGATAAGCGCACGTTAATTTTCCGAAGGTTTTACAGGGACGACAGCGCCAGGAGCAGCACAAACGGTTATGGCCTGGGACTGGCCATAGCGGCAGAGACAGCCAGGAGCCACAGGGCCAGGATTGGAGTGGAGTACAGGGATGGGATGAACTGCTTTTATGTGACGGTGAAAAGGAAGAGAGCGTAAAAGAGTGGTATTAAAAAGGGGAATGGTATTCTCCTTTTTATTTTAACAGGAATGTGTTAGAATGTTTTTATATATCGGAACAATACACGCAAAGGGCTGCCTGCGGCGTCATGCAGGGCAGGCTTACTGTGGTGCGCACACTTCCCGACGGCAGGAACTTTGCCATGGGAGTGCGCTTTACATCCACCTGTGTCCGCACATCGGAAGGGTTTAAAGTGACTTCCATTCACGCCTCCGCGCCCGCTGATTTTCAGGAGGAGGGCGAATTCTTCCCCCTTTCCTTTGCGGAGTCCGTAAGTGAGGAATATGCCCGCCGTATGGGCAGAAGCGCCCTGGAGCTGCTGGGAATGCTGGATGCCTGTCTGTAAATGGATATGGTTGTGTATATTAGATAAAAAAACAGTAGACATGTTCAGAAATCACGACAAAATTACTTAAAATGCGGTTTTTACCCTCCTTCTTTTCTGCTATGATGAAATCATCAGAAATGAGAAGGAGGGTATTATTATGAAGAAAAAACTGGCACTTTTGTTGGCATGCTCCATGGCTTTAAGCCTTACTGCCTGCGGAGGCGGTAACAAGGCGGCAGAAACCACGGCCGCGCCTGAGACCACCACGGCAGCTGCTACGGAGGCTGCAAAGGAGGAGAGCAGGGATGACGCGGCAGAAACCACGGCGGCTGAGGCTGCGGGCGGGGATATGGATGCCCTCATCGAGGCGGCCAAGGCCGAAGGCGAACTGACTGTATACGGTTCCTGCGAGGAGGAATATCTGTCTGCCGCCTGCCAGAATTTTGAGAAGCTGTACGGAATCAAGACAAAATACCAGAGACTTTCCACATCAGAGGTTTATACCAAGATATCCGAGGAAGCCGGCAAACCATCTGCCGACGTATGGTTCGGCGGAACCACAGACCCCTATAACGAGGCAGTAGCTGACGGCCTTCTGATGGAGTATGACGCCATCAATGCCAAGAACCTGATTGGCGACCAGTACAAGGATCCGACCAACTGCTGGTACGGCATCTACAAGGGCATCCTGGGCTTCATGGTCAATACGGAAGAACTGGACCGCCTGGGCCTGGAGGCGCCCAAGACATGGGATGACCTGACCAAGGAAGAGTACAAGGGACTCATCATGCTGTCCAACCCCAACACGGCCGGTACGGCAAAACTGCTCATCAACACCATGGTTCAGATGAAGGGACATGACGAGGCCATGGAGTATTTCAAGGTCCTGGACAAGAACATTTCCCAGTACACCAAGTCCGGTTCCGGCCCATCCAAGATGGTAGGCCCGGGCGAGTGCGTAATCGGTATCGGATTCCTTCATGACGGCATTTACCAGATTCTTCAGGGCTATGACAATATCCAGCTGATCGTTCCTGAGGACGGAACCTCCTTTGAGGTAGGCGCTACCGCCATCTTCAACGGATGCGCACATCCAAACGCAGCCAAGCTGTGGATTGAATATGCTTTGTCTCCTGACTGTGTGGACCACGCCAAGGAGAACGGCTCCTATCAGTTCCTGGTATTAAGCAATGCCACCCAGCCTGAGGAAGCTACGAAATTTGGTCTGGATATGAACAATACCATTGACTATGATTTTGAGGATGCAAAGGAAAACAGTGCCAAGTATGTAGAGGACTTCTTCGCAGCTCTTGGAAGCTCCTCCGACAGCGCGGACTCCAGCCGTTTCTTGACAGAATAGGCAGGGCTCCTGCCGGTGTCCGGCACTTGGAAACGTAATGTAGTGTGAGCTTGCAAACGGGTGCTGCGTAATGGTTGTCATCATTCATTACGCAGCATTTGTTACATTATGGTCCTGGCTTGGCAGAAAGGACTGTAAGAAATCAAGAGGAAAGAATTCCTCGGGAAAGGGGGCCTCATTGTGGCCAGAAAACAGAGCGCTGAGCTGGAGCGCAAGAAATTTTTTTCAGACCCCATACTGGTAAGCATGATTGTGGTACTGCTGGTATTCCTGGCATTGTTCATCCTGTACCCCCTTCTGATGCTGCTGGTAGACAGCTTTTATTCGGAAGGTAAGATTACCCTGGAGGTATTCGGGAGGGTGCTGAGCCTGGAGCGGTTCCAGAAGGCTTTTAAAAACACCCTGGTGTTAGGCATGATTACGGGAATCGCATCCACTGCCATCGGTCTGCTGTTCGCCTATGTGGAGGTGTATGTAAAGCTTAAGACAAAGGTGCTTGAGAAGCTGTTTGCCATGGTTTCCATGCTTCCCGTGGTTTCCCCTCCTTTTGTGCTGTCACTGTCCATGATTATGCTGTTTGGACGAAGCGGCATCATCACCCGATCCCTGTTGGGAATCTATGATTCCAATGTATACGGGCTTAAGGGAATCGCCATTGTGCAGACGCTGACCTTTTTCCCCGTATGCTATCTGATGCTTAAGGGACTCTTAAAGAATATCGATCCCTCCCTGGAAGAGGCGACCAGGGACATGGGAGCTACCCGGTGGAAGGTGTTTACCAGCGTTACATTTCCCCTTCTTCTTCCCGGACTGGGCAATGCATTCCTGGTAACCTTTATCGAGTCTGTGGCGGATTTTGCCAACCCCATGCTGATTGGAGGTTCCTACGACACACTGGCCACCACCATCTATCTGCAGGTGACAGGAGCCTATGACTCCACCGGAGCCGCGGCCATGTCCGTAGTGCTTTTGTCCCTGACCGTGGTCCTGTTCCTGATCCAGAAGTATTATCTGGAGAAGAAAACCGCAGCCACCCTTACGGGAAAGGCTTCCCGCATGAGGATGCTCATAGAGGATAAGAGCGTAACGGTTCCCCTGACCATTTTCTGCGGCGCCGTGTCAGTCTTTGTCATGCTGATGTACATTATGGTGCCCTTTGGCGCGCTGTTCACCCTTTGGGGCAGGGATTACAGCCTGAGCCTTAAATGGTTCCAGTACATGTTTAAGACCAGCGGACTTAAGGCTTTTAAGGACTCCTTTGTCCTGTCCCTGATTGCAGCTCCCCTGACAGCCTTCCTGTCCATGGTCATCTCTTACCTGGTGGTAAAGAAACGGTTTAAGGCCAAGGGATTTATCGAATTCGTATCCATGCTGGCTATGGCGGTGCCCGGCACCGTGCTGGGTATCGGATATATCAGGGGTTATGCCAATGGCCTGTTCAGGACCGGCGTCATGAGCGGCCTCTACGGAACCGGCCTTATCCTGATTATCGTATTCATCGTGCGAAGCCTTCCCACCGGCACCAGGAGCGGTATCTCAGCCCTGCGCCAGATTGACAAGTCCATCGAGGAATCCGCCTACGATATGGGCGCTAACTCCGCCAAGGTGTTTATGACCGTAACGCTTCCTCTGATTAAGGATTCCTTTTTCAGCGGCCTGGTGACGGCCTTTGTGCGGAGCATCACGGCAATTTCGGCCATCATTCTTCTGGTGACGCCTGACTTCTTACTCATCACCTGCCAGATCAATGAGCAGGCTGAGAAGGGCAATTACGGCGTGGCATGCGCCTATGCAACCGTACTGATTATCATAACCTACGGCGCGGTACTTATCATGAATACCCTGATGAAGTTCTTCGGAGTCAGCAGGAAGATAAAGCAGGAGTAAGCGCCAGTGGCATGCATCGCACGTAAGCGTCTGAAGGACAGACGCTAAGTGCTCATAGCGGGCCGCTGCGCTAAGCGGTCAAAGGACGCCCGCCAAGCGCCAGTGGCATGCATCGCACGTAAGCGTCTGAAAGACAGACGCTAAGTGCTCATAGCGAGGAGGAAAGTTGATATGGATAAACAGAAAAAAGGTGTTCGTCTGGAACACATTTCCAAAATATATACAGATCCAAAGACAGGGAAGGAATTCTATGCAGTGCAGGATACCACCCTGGATATTGAGCCCGGCAGCTTTGTGACACTTCTGGGGCCTTCGGGATGCGGCAAGACCACTACCCTGCGCATGATCGCGGGATTTGAGAGCCCGGATGAGGGGGATATTTACCTGGGGGATGAGGCCATCAATGCTCTGACGCCCAATAAGAGGGATACGGCCATGGTGTTTCAGAGCTACGCCCTTCTGCCCCATTATAATGTATTTGACAATGTGGCCTATGGCCTTAAGATACGCAAGCTCCCCAAGGAGGAGATTTATGAGAGGGTCATGAGCATCCTCAAGCTGGTGGAGATGGAGGGCATGGAGTCCCGCATGACCAACCAGCTCTCCGGCGGCCAGCAGCAGCGCGTGGCACTGGCCAGGGCCCTTGTCATCGAGCCCAGCGTACTGCTCTTTGACGAGCCCTTAAGCAACCTGGACGCCAAGCTGAGGGTCACTATGAGGACGGAAATCCGTAAAATCCAGCAGAAGGTGGGCATTACGGCCATCTATGTGACACATGACCAGTCCGAGGCCATGAGCATTTCCGATAAAATCATTATCATGAGCAAGGGAAAGGTGGAGCAGATTGGGACGCCCAGGGAGATTTACTACCATCCTAATTCCAGGTTCGTGGCAGACTTCATCGGTGAGGCCAATTTTCTGGAGGCTAAGGTCAGGTCCGCAAGCGGTGAAAAGGCGGTTATCGACGTTGTGGGACAGGAGCTTACGGTCAACAATTTTGCAAAGGCGGGGCCGGGGGATGACGCCGTGCTGGTTATCCGGCCCGAGGGGGCAACCCTGGCGGAGCAGGGGCTTTTGGAAGGCACTGTCACCCTGTCCACCTTCATGGGATCCTATCAGTACTATCAGGTCATGGTGGGGAACATGGAGATTCAGATTACGGATTACAATCCCGTGAACCGCAGGATATACGAGGTGGGGGAGAAGGCATACCTGGATTTCGATCCCAAGGGGGTTTACATCCTGTAGACACATTGGTATAATGTCGAAAGGTATAATGCCCGGGCCGGTTTGGTTCCGGATGGCCGGAAGAAGGCCGGCTGCCGGGCCATGCGCCCCCCGGACAGCATGGCCGGAGGATGTGGTTTGGCAGGCAGTATGAGGAATCAGATGGGTATGAAGAAGAGTTGGAACAAATATATTACAGTGATAGGGATGTCCCTCTGCCTGGCCGGCTGCGCAGGCAGCGGGACTTCTGCGGCTGCGGGCCATGCGGCAGGCGGGGACCATGTGACAGGTGCGGATTATGCGGCAGGCGGGGACCATGCAGGGGATGAGGAGCTGGTGATTTACTGCCCTCATCCCCTTGAGTTCATCAACCCCATTGTGTCGGAATTTGAGGGACGGACCGGAATACGGGTCTTTGTCCAGACCGGAGGCACGGGGGAGCTACTTAAGATGGCGGAGGAGGGGAGCGATCCTCCCTGCGACATCTTCTGGGGCGGTTCCCTTTCCACTACCAGTCCCAAGAGGGAGCTGTTTGAGCCCTACATAAGCCGCAATGAGGATATGGTGCGGGATGAGTTTAAGAACAGGGAAGGCAATATGAGCCGGTTCACGGATATTCCCAGCGTAATCATGGTGAATACAAACCTGATTGGTGATGTGGAGGTGGAGGGCTACGGGGATCTGTTAAAGCCGGAGCTGAAAGGCAGAATTGCCATGTGCGACCCTGCCACGTCGTCCTCGGCCTACGAACATCTCATCAATATGCTTTATGCCATGGGGGACGGGGAGCCGGAGCAGGGCTGGGATTACGTGGAGGACTTCTGCCGGAATCTGGACGGTATCCTGTTAGGCGGATCCGGGGAGGTGTACCAGGGGGTGGCCCGTGGAAAATACGCCGTGGGCCTTACCTTTGAGGAGGCGGCCGCCCACTATGTGGCGGACAAGGGGCCGGTAAAGCTGGTGTATATGAAGGAGGGGGTTATCTCCACGCCGGACAGCGTCTGTATCGTAAAGGGCAGCCGCCATGTGGAGGAGGCCAGGGATTTTGTGGACTTTGTAACGGGTAAGGACGCCCAGACCGTTATCTCCATGAGGCTGGACCGCCGTTCCGTGAGAAAGGATGTGGAGGAACCTTCCTACCTGCCGGATAAGGAGGATATCCACATCATATACAGCAGGGAGGAGGAGGTGAATTCCAGAAAGGGGACGTGGCTGGAGCATTTTGCCTCTATTTACAACAGGGTGCTTGAGGAGGACGCAGGCATATCCGGGGAGGTGGGGAGCCAGTGAAGAAAGAACGGTATTTCCGCCATGAACTGGAGCGCATGTTTATCGCCTACGCCATTGTCCCGGCGGTTGTATTTACCCTGGTGTGCGGCCTGCTCTTTATGACGGTGCTGCTCCACGGGAAAAAGAGCGGCAATATTGAGCACAACCGGTATGTGGCCGGTCTGCTGGACAACGTGCTGGCGCGGTATGAGGATGGTGTGGAGGAAATGGCTTCCCAGCCCGGCCTCTTTGACAGAGTCCGCGACCAGGACGGAAAGGCTGAGCTGTCTGGGAAATTTTACGGCATCACCAACAGTCTGGGACTGGAGGGTGATTTGTTTGTCATGGACAGCAGCAGGAGCATCCTTCTGTCCAGCCGCAGTGACCTCCCTCCGTTCCTGGATGTGCCGGAGGGCGTGTCCTGGGGCATATTTGACGATATGGACCGGGAGCCCAACAGGACGGCTCTTAAGCTGGCGGAAGGATGGAAAAACGGCGGCAGTACGATTGTCATAGGGCGGAGCGTGATGGATGGGAACAAAAAGCAGGGCTATATACTGTGTTCCATTCCCAGCAGCCAGTTTAAGGCACTTGTGGACAAGCCGGATATCCAGACCATTATCGCGGATCCCTTTGGCTGGGCCTATGTCAGCAGTAATTACAGCTTCTTAAACAGCAGCAACCAGGTCATGAAGGTCCTCATGGAGTCGGGCAGGTATTTGAGCCAAAAGAAACAGATGTATCTGGTCTCCAGGCAGCGGGTTTCCAGGGGAGGGTTTGCCGTGTATTCCATCTCCGATATCCAGAACATTGTCATTTCACTGGGCCTGGGCAGCGGCCTGGTCATCACGGCCCTGGTGCTCATGACCCTGTGGATGCTTCTCAACTCCAGGAAGGTGACGGAGAAAAAAACAGAGGATTTCTATAAAATTCTGGATGTGATGGAGAATGCCAGGGACGGAGACCTGGAAGGTGTCATACGGATACAGAGCGACAATGAATTCAAAATCATTGCCGACGCCTATAACGAGACCATACAGAGCCTGAGAATCCAGATGGAGAACAACCGGAAGATGGCGGAGCTGGTGTCCATGGCCCAGAACAAGCAGCTGGAATCCCAGTTCAATCCCCATTTCCTGTACAATACCCTGGAGAACATCCGGTACATGTGCAAGCTGGAGCCTGCAACAGCGGAGAGGATGGTGTTCAGCCTGTCCAATCTTCTGCGCTACAGCCTGGACGGCAGCAAGGCAGAGGTGACGTTAAAGGAGGACTTAGAGCATCTGGAATCCTATCTGACCATATTAAAGCGCAGGTTTGGGGAACGGTTCCGGTGCAGGATTGACGTGGAGCCGGAGACCATGGACCTGCGGATTCCCAAGCTGGTGCTCCAGCCCATGATTGAGAATGCAGTGAAATACGGGTTTGGAAAGCAGCTTAACCTGACCGTGGAGCTGAAAGCCTATATCCATGAGGGAAAATTAATCATGATATGCCGGGACGACGGGGTGGGAATCCCACAGTGCACCTTAAGCGAGCTGACAGCCCTGCTGGAACAGAAGGAAAATCCCAGAAGGCATTCGGGACTGTATAATATTCACAGAAGAATCGATATCCTGTACGGACGCCCCTACGGGGTGGAGATCAGAAGCGCGGAGGGGCACGGCACCACCCTGGTGGTGACCCTGCCGGTGAAAAGAGAGGAATCAGACGGATGTTGCGTGTGTTGATTGCGGAAGACGAAGAGATGATACGAAAGGGGCTGGTCTATACCACGGACTGGCTGTCCATGGACTGCGTGGTGGTGGCGGAGGCCGCCGACGGCCGGGACGGATATGAAAAGATTCTGGAATACAGGCCGGATGTGGTCATAACGGATATCTGCATGCCCTTTATGGACGGCATAGAGATGATAAAGAAAGCCTCGGAGCAGGTAAGGTTTAAGAGCATCCTCCTGACCAGCTACGCGGATTTTGAGTATGCCAGGCGCGCCATCGAGGCCAGGGTCTGCGAGTACCTGCTAAAACCTGTGGACGAGGAAGCCCTGGCAGATATCATGGAACGGCTGGGGGAGGAAATCGTGAACAGCCGCCAGGTGGAGCATGTGATGGAGCAGGCGGAGATAGAGGGGGGCAACCTGAACCTGGAGTACTACATGCAGCTGGATTTGTCGGAGAACCAGTATGTATCCAGGGCCATAAAGGCCATACGGGAGGATTTTGCCAGGAAGCTGAGCATAGAATCCATCTCAGATGACCTGGGGGTCAGCGCCAGCTATCTGAGCAGGAAATTCAAGGAGGTCACGGGGCAGACCTTCCTGGACTTTCTCAATAAATACAGGGTACAGCAGGCCATCGTGATGCTGGGCACCAGACAGTACAGAATCAGTGAGATATCAGAGGCCACCGGATTTACGGACTACAAGCATTTTTGCTCCGTGTTCAAAAAATATACCTCCAAATCTCCCACCAAGTTTATCAAAGGAGTGTCGTGAAATTTCGTAAGAAACCTTACAATTATCTCCATGGATGAAATTGCCTTGACCTTAGAGCGGCTCCATGGTTTATGCTGGATATGTCAGAAATGACGCTGGCCCGGACTGCTTTGTATCAAAGCGCCGGGCCATCCCCCTTTTTACGGGGCAGTTAAACCATCAGGCATAGTGATATCTGGTCTTGTATTTGCGCAGAAAATAAAGGCACAGCAGGATACCGCCGAATTCTGCTATGGGAATGGCCAGCCACACGCCGTCCATCCCGATGATGAAGGGCAGCACCAGCAGGCTGGTGATAATCAGGCCAAAGGTGCGCACGAAGGAGATGATGGCGGATATCCGTCCGTCGGACAGGGCCGTGAACAGGGCGGAGGAAAAGATGGTGAAGCCGGAAAAGAGGAAGCTGCATGCAAATATCATGAATCCGTGCCTTGCCAGTTCATAGACCGGCGTTCCCCTGCGGGCGAAAATTTCCACCACCAGACTGCCGCCCAGCTGGGCCATGAGGAAAACAGCCAGGGATGAGGCTGCCGTGAAAATGAGGGAGGTTTTAAATACCTGCCTGAGCTGTTTATGGTTCCGGCCTCCGTAGTTAAAGCTGATGACCGGAGACACGCCCTGGGAAAATCCCATAAACAATGCGTTTAACAGGAACTGGGAATACTGGATGATGGTGATGGCAGCCACCCCGTCCTCACCTGCAAAATGCATCATCAGCAGATTGAACAGGAAGGTGATGACGCCGGAGGAAAGGTTCGTCACCATCTCGGAGGAGCCGTTGAGACAGGCTTCTCCCAGCTCCCTTTTTACGAAGCGGGGCCGTACGAACCACAGGCTCTGTCTGGCGGCGGCAAAGTAGATGAGGCCGATTAGGGCCGGTATGGTGTAGCCGGTGACCGTGGCAATGGCTGCCCCGGCAATCCCCATTCCCATGGGTACAATCAGCACATAATCCAGCGCTGCGTTGGCAATGCCTGCCAGAAGGGTGAGGAACAGTCCGATGCCTGGCTTCCCCTCCGTGACAAAATACATCTGAAATTGGATCTGAAGCATGAGGGAGGGAGCAAAAGCCAGCTGCCAGCGCAGGTAGGTGACGCAGTCCTCTAGGAGCAGGTCGCTGGCTCCCAGCATACGGGAAAGGGGCACTGCCGTCAGGTTCCCGATGATTGCAAAGGCCAGTCCGATTATGATATTCAGCAGAATAATGGCGGTGAAGGTTTCCCTGGCGCTGTCAGGCCGGCTTTCTCCCATTTTTTTTGCCACGATGGCATTGCTTCCCATGGACAGCATGACGGAGATGCCCAGCACGATGTTAATCACAGGGTAGACGATATTGACGGATGAAAGAGCGTTGGTGCTGACGAACCGGGATACGAAAACCCCGTCCACAATGGTGTACAGGGACATCACCACCATCATGACAGTGGTGGGCAGCGCAAACAGCAGCAGAGACCCGAATGTAAATTTTTTGGATAATGAATGACTCATGTTAACACTCCTGTTTTAATTCAATAAGTTAAGTATGGTTGGAACTTGATAATTTCAGCTGCAGGTATTATCATATGCTATAGGGTAACCCGATAGTCAAGAGGAGATTAGCGAAAATGGAAAAACAGTCGGAACTATATTTTACCACCGGGGAATTCGCCAGAATACTGGGGGTCGGGAAGCACACTTTATTTCACTACGACGAAATAGGCCTTTTTTCCCCGGCCATTAAGGAGGAGAACGGATACAGGTATTATTTTGTATGGCAGATGGACACGTTCGAGGTCATTCGCGCCCTGCAGAAATTGGGAATGTCCCTGGGGGAAATCAAGGAGTATATGGAAAACCGTTCCCCGGAGCGGTTCATGTCCATGATAGACGGAAAGAAGCGCCAGATTGACGAGGAGATACGGCGTCTGAAGAATATGAAGCGCTTTATCCTTCATGAGGAAGAGTCGGTGAGGCTGGCCATGAACACCGCGCTGGACGAGCCAAGGCTGGTGGAGAGGGACAGGGAATATCTGCTGGTGTCGGACATCAGCGCGGGATCGGAGCGGAAGGCCGCGGTGGAGATTGCGGAGCATGTCAGAATGCAGGAAAAGTACAACGGCGCAGTGGGCGCAGTGGGATCCATTTATCTGGGAGAGGACCTGGAACGTGGCATATATGACCGCTGCGTGAAGGTGTATACCAGGCTGGACAAGAAAACTGTCTCCCACCGGGTTCAGAATCGGCCGGAGGGAACCTACGTGGAGTTGTACAGCAGGGGCCATCTGTGGAACATGGAAAAGTCCTACCGTCTCATCACCGCCTTTGCAGGGGAGCGGGGAATCCGGCTGGGGAAGATATGGTATGAGGATTTGATGCTGGACGAGCTGACGGTGAAGGCGTATGAACAGTATATAGTCAAGGTTATGGTGCCGGTAGGGAATAAAGTAATAAATCCTTAAATAGACAATGGATTTACCAGAAAATATAATGTAAGCCAGCTCAACAGCGGTATTCTGGAAGAGGAATACCGGCCCATTCGCCTGATTACCAGCCTCCGGCGCCGCCGCCCTCCATGAACTTGACCGGAGAGCATCCCACATATTTTTTAAACACTTTGATGAAATATTTATAATCCGAGAAGCCCACAAGGTCTGCAATTTCGTAGACCTTGTATTTATTTTCCTTCAGCAGGTCCACGGCCTTCTGCATCCGGTAGCGGTTCAGATAGTCGTTGAAGGTATAGCCGGTGAAGCTTTTAAACTTGGAGTTCAGATAGGTGCAGGACATGCCGCACTGTTCGCTGATATCCGTAAGAGACAGGTGGGAGCTGTAGTGGTTTCGGATGCAGTCCATCATGTGATCCACATGGCGGTTTCCTTCGGGGCTGTCCCCTGTTTCCGGCTCGTCCAGTATGCCTAACTTCCGTTTTTCCATGTCCAGCTGCTTCATCTCATGCCTGAGCCTGGCCGCTGCCAGCTGCTTGGCTTTAATCTTTCCGAGAGCGTCATAGAGCTCGTTAAAATTCACAGGCTTAAGTAGGTATTCCGTGACTCCCAGGCGGATAGCCTTCCTGGCGTACTCAAAATCGCTGTAGCCGGACACGATGATGGCGTCATAGCCGTATTCTTCTATGCTGTCCTCCAGCATGGAAAGGCCGTCCTTTACAGGCATGTTGATGTCCACCACCACGATATCCGGGCTGGTATCCCGGATTTTTTCCAGTCCCTCCAGTCCGTCCGCTGCCTCCCCTACCACCACGCAGTCCGCGTCCTGCCAGTTTACCATGAACAGCAGGCCTTTGCGTATGATGTCCTCGTCCTCCACAATCAGGACTTTATACATATGTATCCTCCTCCATATCCGCGGGAAGTGTGACGCTCACCCGCGTTCCGTTTCCGGGGGAGCTCTCAATGGTCAGGCCGTAGGAAGGGCCGTAGAGGAGCCGCACCACCCGGTGGGAATTATATAATCCGATATGTTCCCTGTAAATATCCTCCTGCTCCAGGGCTTCCCGCAGCTCCGTCAGTTTTTCCCGGCTGATGCCGCTGCCGTTGTCCTCCACGCACAGCACCAGGGTACTGTCCTCCATACGGGCCGTGATGGTAACGGATACACTGTGCTTATCCTTCATTCCGTGGACCAGGGAATTCTCCACCACCGGCTGAAGGAGCAGCTTTGGAATCCTTAAATCCATCAGCTCCTCAGGGATGTCGATATGGTAATTCAGCCTGCGGTTATAGCGCATCTTCTGGAGCAGGAGATAGTCGTTGATGTATTCGACGTCGGTCTGCAGGGGCACGATGGTGCTCCCGTAATATATGCTGTAGCGCATCAGGTTGGCAAAGGCCATGACCATTTCCGAGGCCTTCTGAGAGTCAATGGCAATCTCATAGCGGAGTGTTTCCAATACATTGAAAATAAAATGAGGGTTAAACTGTTCCTCCAGCTGTTTGATTTCCATGATGCGCTTGCGCTCCGCCAGCTCGTTGTTGTGAAGCATCAGCTCCTCGCGCTGAATCACCATGTTGCGGAACGCGTCGTTGAGCATCTGGAATTCGTCGAAAACCTGGCTCTTTAAGCGGTAGTCCATATTTCCCCGCCCCATTTCCTCCACCGAGGACTGGAGTTCGTCAATGGCCTGCAGGTTCTTTTTTGTGATGCGCAGGGTCAGGGGCGGAATCATGATGACCATTAGAATTCCGGCCAGCCCCAGAAACAGAATGCCGTAGGTCACAAGGCTGCGCTGGAATTCCATGGATACCAGTGTGTATAGAATCAGGGAGCTCTCAGGAAGGGCTTCCTTGTGTATATGGTAATGCTTGTTGTTGACCTTCACAATATTACCCTTCTGCCAGTCCATCCTGTATTTGCCGGCAGGATATTTCTCCATGGGATCTGCGTTCTGCCTTCCCACTGCAAAAATCAGGTTGTCGTACCGGTCTGTGATGACCACGTCGTCCAGGGGGTATTCCCGCACCGCCTCATAAATCTGTTCGTCCATCAGATCGAAAAACAGGTATCCGCAGATACCGTCCGCGTCCGCGAGGGAGTGGGCCAAAAGCAGATCCCCGGCCTGTCCGTGGGCAAAATTCAGGCGGCTGGGCATGGTGTGGGTCAGGGCAGGCGCTTCCTGCATTTTTTCCACCAGGCTCTTATAGACAGCGCTGTTCAGGAAGATAGCGCGGTTGCCCTCGAAAAGGCTGGAGCTCACTATGCGTCCCTCTGTATCCGTAAGGGCAAAGGTACTCCGTATGGGCTGGGACGTGGTAAAGCCGTAGAGCAGCCGGTTGACCTGGGTGGCTGCATCTGTATTTTCCTGCTTCAGGGCATCCCAAAAGCGGTAATCCGTGGAAAAGTGTTCCAAACCTTCCTTATATGATGTCACCTGGCTGTCCAGGATGGATGCCAGGAGGGCGTTGTTCTTACGGTTACTTCCCACGCTGATCCACTGGACATTGATGAACAGAAACAGCCCCATCAGCACAAAGAGCAGTGAGATGATGGAGATTGCGTATTTAAAGAAAGAACGCTTGATATAATCCCTGTACTGGTTGCCTGCCATGGCGGGTACCTCCCGGAAGTAGTGAAGTACAGTGCCCTTTGGACACTGTACCTCCTATTATATCATAGATAGAGACTAAATGCTGATGTCGTTGCTGCCGGTAACTTTAAAGAACACCAGAAGGGACAGGATACTGGTCAGGGTCAGGATGGTGGAGTAGGCTGCGGCATTGCCGAAGTTGCTCCGGATGACCTCCGCGTAGATGGCCACTGTCAGGGTTTGGGTTCTGCTGGTATACAGGATAATGGAGGAACTGAGCTCGCTGATCAGGGTAATCCAGCTCATGATGGCCCCGGAGAGCACGCCGGACATCATCATGGGCACCGTCACCTTCACAAAGGATTTGGTCTCGGTGCATCCCAGGCTTATGGCTGCCTCCTCCACGCTGGGACTGATCTGGCCGATGATTGCGGTGCTGGAACGTATGGTGTAGGGCATCCGCCGTATGGACAGGGATATGATGATGATAATGGCAGTGCCGCTGAGCAGCAGGGGCTTGCTGTTAAACGCATACAGGAAGGAGATACCCAGGACAGAGCCGGGGATGATGTAGGGGAACATGGTCACCGTGTCCAGGATGCCCGTGAGGAAGGATCTCTTCCTGACGGTCAGATAGGATATGAGGATACCAAACACCACCACGATGGCGATGGCGCATATTCCGAACAGGTACGTGTTGAAGATAGCTGTGTTATTGTTCTTGGAGAACAGGGTGTTTCTGTAGTTTTCCAGGGAAAAGCCCCCGGTGTATACCGTTCCGCCGCCTGTTGCCAGGAAGGATGTGACAATGACCGTAATCTGTGGCAGGATGGCGATGAGCACCACCGCATACACGAACAGGTGGGACAGGATGTTGCGGGTGCCGGTGCATTTTTCCGCCGCCATGGGCTTTAAGGCAGTCATGGAATAGGTGAAGCGGCTGCCCAGATAGCGCTGGAGGAAGAACAGGACCAGAGTAATGCCGATGACAATGACGCAGAGTGCGGCGGCAAAATGGTCGTCCGTGCTGACCTCCCCCATGAACTGACTGTAAATCAGCACCGGAAAGGTCTTATAGCCCTCTCCGATGAGCATGGGAGTACCAAAGTCAGAGAACACGCGCATGAACACCAGCAGGGAGCTGGCCAGCATGGTGGGCATCACCAGCGGGACGATGATCCGCGTCACCCTCTGGAATGCGGTACAGCCAAGGCTTTCGGCTGCCTCGTTCAGGGAATTGTCCAGGTTCTTCAGGGCGCCGGATATGTACATGTACACCAGAGGGAAGGACTGGAGGGAGAATACCAGCACGATGCCCGCAAAACCATAGATGCCGCCCAGCTTTATGTGAAAGAGGCTGTTGAGTATTTTGGTGAAGAATCCGTTCCGCCCTAACAGCTGAATCCAGGCATAGGCCCCGATGAAAGGCGGAGACAGGTAGGAAATGACAATCAGGATGTTCAGGTATTTGCTTCCCTTAATCTGCACGCTCCTCAGCACATAGGCCATGGCCAGTCCCAGAACGGCGGCCACCAGGGTGGAGACAATGGTGACCTTGAAGCTGTTCACCAGGGTGCTCCAGTAGTATTTTCTTGCGAAGAATTTGGTGAAATAGGCAAAGCTTAAGTTTCCGTCCTTAGAAAGGACGCTTTTATAGAGCACCAGCACCAGGGGATAGACCACGAAGAGAAGGAACAGGGCCAGGATTCCCAGTGCCATTGCAACCCATATATTTAATTTTTTCTCTCCCGCATATCTCATGAATGGTCCCTCCTGACAATAAGGCTATGACTTCCGTCCTCAGTGAACACGTTGATTTTATGGGGCTGTACGCCCAGACGAATGGGGGTGTGGTCCGGGATGATATCCCAGATAGCTGAGTTTTGTATAACCTCCATCTCCCTGCCGTCTGCGGTCTCCACAAAGTAGTGGGTGGTGATGCCGAGGAATACGCTGCTTCGCACAACGGCAGGTATGCCGTCGCTGCCCTCCCGGTTGATGATGAATTCCTCCGGCCGGATGGACACCTTCACGGCCTGGCCGTCGTCCGCGCTGCGGGAAAGGTTCTCCATGGGCACGCTGTAATCCCCGATGTGAAGAAATGTCTGTCCGTCCTTTGCCTCAATGCGCCCGTCCATGATGTTGGACAGTCCGATGAAGGTGGACACGAAGATGTTGGAGGGCCGCTGGTATACGTTTTTGGGGGTGTCAATCTGCTGTATGACGCCGCCGTTCATGACCGCGATGCGGTCCGACACAGCCAAGGCCTCCTCCTGGTCATGGGTCACATATATGGTGGTGATGCCCACCTGCTGCTGGATGCGCTTGATGGCGTTCCTCATCTCAACCCTCAGCTTTGCGTCCAGGTTGGACAGGGGTTCGTCCATGAGCAGCACCTCCGGGTGGATGACAATGGCTCTGGCTAGGGCCACACGCTGCTGCTGGCCGCCGGACAGCTTGGAGGGCATTCGCTTTTTCAGGTGGTCAATCTTTACCACCTTCAGGATTTCGTCCACCTGGGACTCGATCTGGTCCTGGGGAACCTTGCGGTTCTTAAGGCCGAAGGCTACATTGTCCCGGACTGACATGTGGGGGAAAATGGCGTAGTTCTGGAACACCATGCCCATGTTTCTCTTGTTGGTGGGGATGTTGTTGATGACCTTGCCGTCAATCTTGATTTCACCGCCCTCAATGGAATTGAATCCGATAATCATGCGCAGCAGGGTGGTTTTGCCGCATCCGGAAGGCCCTAAGAGGGTGAAGAATTCACCGGGCCTTATGTCTAAGGACAGGCCGTTTATAATGGTATCCTTTCCGAACCGTTTGATTACATTTTCAATGCTGATAGCTACACTCATGGTTTGTAACCCTCCTTGTTTTTTTGTTTTTGCGAAGAAAAAAGGACTGCCGTATCTGACCGTTTCAGACCGCCAAGAGGTGATGCGCGGTGATGGAATCATGTGGTCAGCGTAATGGGCAGTCCTTTGGGGGCATGGTCATGCCGGTGCCGTGTGTTCTGTCAGATGGGCGGGCAAAGAGTTAGTCCATGGATGTCTCCATATGCTCGCTGAAGAGGTTGGTAATTTCCGTCTTGTGCTCAGCCACCCAGCCCTCGTCGTAGTTATCAAACAGTTTGATTTCAGACTGAGGCGTCATGTAGTCAGCCAGCTTGGCATCCTTTCTGAGGGGCCTTACAGTCAGGTTGGAGCCCACTGCGTTCTGAATCTTCTCGGAGAGCATATAGTCCACAAATTTCTTTGCATTTTCAGGATGCTTGCAGTCCTTTAAAATCTGTACGGACTCGCCGGGGAATATGGCGCCCTCTTTGGGGAACACCACCTCAACCGCGGCGCCTTCCTTCACATAGTTGGCAGCCGGGTCTTCCCAGGTCAGGCCCACCACATACTCGCCCTCCGCAACGCCCTTATATACCTGGCTGGAGCTGTTGGCCATCTTGCCGTCCAGGTTTGCGATGAACTGGTCCACATAATCCCATGCCTGGTCAGATAACGGGTCTCCGTCCTTGCCCATGCCATAGAGCATGGCTAACAGGGACTGGAAGGCGGAACTGGAGTTTACAGGATCGCCGAATGCAATCTTGCCCTTTAACTCAGGGTTCAGCAAATCCTCAAAGCCGTCAATTTTCATGTCACCCTTTAAGTCCTTATTGACAATCATGACCGTTGGGTCTGCAAATGCAGGGGTGAAATAGCCGGTGGTATTGCGGAACGCATCCAGCATGTTTTCATCCTCAGGGGATACATACTCCATAAACAGTTCTTTGGAGGAGGAGAGCATGGTCTGGTCAGCTACCCAGAAGATATCGCCCAGGGGGTTATCCTTTTCAGACTGGGCTCTCTTTAACAGCTCGCCGGTGCCTGCCACCACCACCTCTACCTTGATTCCCGTATCCTTCTCAAATTCAGGAATCACGGCGTTGTTCAGGGCCTCGCTTCTGGCTGTATAGACCACCAGCACAGGCTCCTCTTCACCGGAAGCAGTATCCTTGGCAGCCTCTGTCTTATCAGCGCCGGCTGCTGCCTCTGTTTTGGCTGCCTCTGTGCCGGAAGGCTGCTGCGGGGCGCTGGTCTTTGTTCCGCCTGCGCTGCAGCCGGTGGCTGCCAGGGCTGCTGCCATGATGACTGCGGTTGCCTTTTGAAATTTTCTCATATGAACATTCCTCCCTTAAACATATTTTTTTGCTGCGCCACGTTTTTCATAACTTAATTTTAGCATTTGGGTGGGGAAAGTAAATCCGACAATCTCACAAAAAGGTGGAAAATAAATAACAGACGGAGTGAAATGATTGAAAATTTCCGCTCCATCTGTTGATATAGCTGAATGTTTACTTGTTTTTCTTGCCTTCCTTCCCCTTCTTGCCCTCTTTCCCGTCTTTTGCAGCCTTTTTATCGCTCTTTTTTGATTTTGAGGATTTTTTTGGTTCGGATTTCTTGGGTTTATCGCCTTTGGGAGAGTCTGATTTCCTGGATTTGGAGGAAGCTTCCTTTTCTGCGGAGGCAACTTCGGAGACTGGCTGTTCCTCCGGGGCGGGCTGCCCCTCCGGGATGTACTCTATGATATCGCTGATATCACAGCCCAGCAGTGTGCAGAGGGTATCCAGGGTGTGGGTGGATACATGCATGTTTTTTTTCAGCCGTCCTATCTGGCCCGCACTGAAATTGTAGTGTTTGATCAGTCTGTACTGTGTCATGCCCTGGGCCTGCATGGTTGCCCACAGCCGGTCATAGCGTATCATGGCTTATCCTCCTTTTGGCTTTTAGAGTCCGTAAAACCGGGCTTTTTGATGGATATTATCAATAAATGGATTATACCATGAAGCAGGCATAAATACAAGGACTATTGGCAGAAATGGGAATAAAAGAGAGGAAAATGGGAATAGTAGGAATGACCATATGTCACACTGTTTTCATATATAATTTAGGAGGAGAATCCATGACTGATTTTAAAACCAGCGAGACAGCTAAAAACCTTATGAGAGCCTTTGCCGGAGAGAGCCAGGCCAGAAACCGCTATACCTTTGCGGCGGGGCTGGCAAAGGAGCAGAAGATGCCCATGGTGGAGGCGGTATTTTCCTACACCGCGGACCAGGAAAAGGAGCATGCGGAAATATTTTATGATTATCTGAAGCCGCTGGATAAGGAAACCATATTCATAGACGGAGGTTATCCGGTGGATTTGGAAAAGAACACCCTGGCCCAGCTGAATGCGGCGGCCCACAACGAATACGAGGAGCATGACGTGGTGTACAAATCCTTTGGGGACATTGCGCAGAAGGAAGGATTTTCCCAGATTGCAGCCACCTTCCGTATGATTGCGGAGATTGAGAAGACCCACGGAGAGCGTTTCCGGTATCTGGCAGACCTGCTGGGAGCCGGGAACCTGTATGTCAGCCAGCAGAAGGAGACCTGGATCTGCACCAACTGCGGATATATATATGAAGGAGAAGAACCCCCTCAGTACTGTCCGGTCTGCCGCCACGACCAGGGCTATTTTGCCCGCAGGGAGCTGGCGCCATGGTATTTGAAGGAGAATAATCGGTCAAAGTAGGGGGCAGGCAAAATAAGATTTTACAAAGAGGGTGAGTGGGTGGTATAATGTCCACGCAGGCAAAGCCCGGGGCCCTGATGGAACACAGCCAAATCAGGGCCGGCCGCGCCTTGGCAAATGAGACGGAAGACTGATTATCACCTATTAAGGAGAACAGATAAATGCCAAAACCAATTCAAGCAGTCATTTTCGACCAGGACGGACTTATGTTTGACACGGAAAGTCTGGCCGCCACCTCCTGGTTTGAGGTAGGACCTAAATACGGAATCCATGTGGACGGCAATTTCCTTCGGGGAATCCGGGGATGCAAACCAGACAAGGTAAAACAGGTCTGCACGCAGCAGTTCGGTGAGGACGCCATGAAGGACTATGACCGTTTCCGGGAAGAAAAGCGCCAATACTCCTACCGCTGGATTGCACAGCACGGTGTCCCGGTAAAAAAGGGCCTTAAGGAACTGCTTATATACCTGAAGGGCCACAACATTAAGACGGCCGTGGCCACGGCCAGCAGTGAAAGCTGGACCCAGGGCAATGTCAGGGGAGCCGGGGTGGAAAACTATTTCGACGATTACATATACGGGGACATGGTAAAGGAAGCAAAGCCAAACCCGGCCATCTTCCTGCTGGCAGCCCGGCGGCTGGGGGTGGAGCCGGAGGCATGCGTTGTCCTGGAAGACAGCTTTAACGGAATCAAAGCGGCCGCGGCAGGCGGTTTTAATCCTGTGATGATACCTGACCAGGACCAGCCGGATGAAGAAATCCGCAAGCTGCTCACTGCCTGCTGTGACAGTCTTACAGATGTCATCGGCCTCTTTGAGACCGGAAGGCTTTCATTGCAACAGCCGTAGCAGCCCTATGAAAGAAGCTGTCATCTGATAAAGGAATGAACGATATGTGGAAAGAAGCTGTTTCCCTGGCCGCGGCGGCAGGCGCTGCCTGTGTGCTGCGGTCTGAGTACGAAAAAAAACATTTTTCAGTGGAAGTGACAGAAATCATTTCCCCTAAACTGGAAAAGGACAGGAACCTGGTATTCCTGTCCGACCTTCACAACAACGAGTTCGGCCGGGACAACGGGGAATTGGTGGCGGCGATTCACCGTCTGCATCCGGACGCGGTATTATCCGGCGGAGACATGATGGTCTGCAAGGGAAAGCGGGACATAAAGGTCCCGCTAAAGCTGTTCCGTCAGCTGGCGGCCAGCTATCCGGTTTACTGCGGCAACGGAAACCATGAGAACCGCATGGTGTGGGAGCGCAGCTTATACGGGGACCTTTACGAGGAGTACAGGGATGCCATGACTGCCATGGGCGTTCATTATCTGGAGGACAGTTTCGCCTTCCTGGGAAGGGACCTGAGGATTGCCGGTCTGGATCTGTCGCCCTGTTTCTACCGGAAGGCCCTGTACCAGAAGGCGCCTCTCATGCCTGAGGGCTATATGGAACGGAAACTGGGCAAAGGACCTTCTGTCTGCAAAGAGGAGCCCTTTACCATACTTCTGGCCCATTCCCCCCTGTATTTTGATTCCTATGTCCGCTGGGGAGCGGATTTGACCCTGGCCGGGCATTTTCACGGAGGCACTATCCGCATACCGGGGCTGGGGGGAGTCATGACGCCCCAGTACCAGTTCTTTTTACCCTGGTGCGCCGGGGATTTTGAACGGAACGGGAAGCGGATGATTGTCAGCCGGGGACTGGGAACCCACTCCATCAACATCCGCCTGAACAACAGGCCCCAGCTGGTGTTAATCCGTTTGAGAAGGGCGTGACAGGCATAATACCATAAAATGAATACCACTGACAGGTGAAAGAATGGAAACCATATCCTATAAGCTGGAGCATTTTGAAGGTCCTCTGGACCTGCTGCTCCATCTCATTGAGAAAAATAAGATAAACATATACGATATTCCTATTGTGGAAATCACGGCCCAGTATCTGGATTATGTGCGCCATATGGAGCGAGAGGACTTAAACATTGTCAGCGAGTTCCTGGTGATGGCGGCCACTCTGCTTGACATCAAGGCCAAGATGCTCCTTCCCAAGGAAGTGGATGAGGAAGGAGAGGAAATAGATCCCAGGGCAGAGCTGGTTATGCGCCTGCTGGAATATAAGAAATACAGGCTGATGGCAGATGAACTGGCTGACCGGGAGGATGGGGCCCTGAAGCATCTCTACAAGCCATCCACCCTGCCGCCTGAGGTGGCGAAATACGAGCCTCCGGTGGACCTGGACAAGCTTTTGGACGGGCTTACGCTGGCTAAGCTTCAGAGAATCTTTGAGCAGGTAATGAAGCGCAAGGAGGATAAGATAGACCCTATCCGAAGCAATTTCGGAACCATACACAGGGAACCCGTAAGCCTGGAACAGAAGATAGGCAACGTACTGAGCTACGCCAGGAGGAAGCGCAGATTCAGCTTCAGGGAACTCCTGGAGGGCCAGCCGGACAAGCTGGAGGTGGTGGTCACCTTCCTGGCAGTGCTGGAGCTGATGAAGATAGGAAAGATTCATCTGAGCCAGGAGGAGACCTTTGGGGATATGGACATAGAGACGCTGGAGCAGGAAGGCGAGGAAGAGGAGCTGGATTTGGCCCAGCTGGGTGATTTTGAAGGATGATGGATGGAAGCGTATGAGAGGTCAAGACAGAATAGAGGCACTGGAGGCCGGGGCCGGTGTGGTTGAAACCCGAACCGGAAAGCTGGCCGGAAGTGAGAAAAGAGAAGCAAAGGAGAAGGAAGGGAAGATGGAGCTTGCCTTTCCCCCCACAGAGGATGAAAAAGAGCAGGAGGCAGTCATAGAGGCTGTGCTCTTTACCATGGGAAGGTCGGTGGAGCTTCGTCAGCTGGCCGCAGCCATCGGCCAGCCGGAGGAAGTGGCCAGGAAGGCGGTGGAACGCCTGATAAAACGGTACCGGTCAGCCAGAAGCGGCATGGAGATAACCCAGCTGGAGGACAGCTACCAGATGTGTACCAAGGCAGCCTACTATGAAAACCTGATACGGGTGGCGTCCGCCCCTAAGAAGCAGGTGTTGACGGAAGTGGTGCTGGAGACCCTGTCCATCATTGCTTATAAGCAGCCTGTAACCAAGATGGAGATTGAGAAGATACGCGGCGTCAAGTCTGACCATGCGGTAAACCGTTTGGTGGAATATAATCTGGTCTACGAGGCGGGCCGTCTGGACGCGCCGGGCCGGCCGGCCCTTTTTGCCACCACAGAGGAATTTCTGCGCAGGTTCGGCGTGGGATCGGTCCAGGATTTGCCGGACCTGGGTCCTGAGCAGGAAGCGGAAATCAAGGCAGAGGTGGAAGAGGAGTTGCAGCTTAAGCTGGAGGAGCTGACGGCTGAGGCTGCAAAAGGATTGGAGGGAGCGTCAGGGGAAGCGTCAGGGGAAGCGTCAGAGGAGGCTGCCGTGACAGCAGAGGAAGTCTAAAGTCTGAATGTATGATACCCCGTGTTTGTACACGGCGGAGATTCCCAAAGCAGTACATGAGGAATATACTAAAATAAAAAGAAAAAGTTGATATCATGCTTGGAAGTCTGATTTTAGTATTTGCTCTCTGTACAGATACCTGTGTGGCCAGCCTCGCATATGGAGCCAACCGGGTCCATGTGGGCTGGGGAAAGGTAGTTTTGTTAAATGGTATATGCAGCGGATGCCTGGGCCTGGCTCTGGGGCTGGGCAGCGTTATAAGTTCTGTCCTTCCGGGGGATGTGACCAGGATCATCTGCTTTGTAAGCCTGTTTCTGCTGGGATTCATCAAGTTCCTGGATTACAGCATCAAGGCCTATATCAACCGCCATTGCTGTATCCGCCGTAATCTCAGCTTTTCCCTGTCAGGACTGAAGGTTATAGTAAATATTTACGGAGACCCCATGGCAGCGGACGTGGACGGCTCCCAGTCCCTTGGGTGGAAGGAGACCGTATTCCTGGCTCTGGCCATGTCCATTGACAGTCTGGTGGCCGGAACCATGGCGGCTCTGTTGGATATTCCCGTGGCCGCAACCCTGGCTCTGTCCTTTGCCGTGGGAGTTTGTATGATGTACGGCGGCCTGTGGCTGGGGCGCAAGGTGGCTTCACGTTTCCGGTGCGACCTGTCATGGATTAGCGGCGTTCTGCTGATGGCCCTGGCTCTGATGAAGGTCCTTCCTTGACGCGGCGGGATGGCTGAGGATGTTTTTGGACCGTGCCCCATGATGTGTTTTATCCTGATTATTTGCCGATTTATGGATATATTACCATGATTTTACCAGTGAGAAAGACAGGTAAGGAAAACAGAAAAACGAAGCTAAAGTGCAAAAAAACATATAAAACACGAAAAAAGCAGCCCAGCCGGCATGGGGGAATTCCCATACGCCGGTCCGGGGCTGCTTTTGACTGCCGTTTTACCGCTATATATCCTTTGCCTTGGCCGACAGTCCTTCCATGTAGGCTTCTGCCTTTGATTTATCCAGAGGGTCCAATTTATCATACAGGTCCATAATCCGCCTCTGCTGTTCGTTCAGGGTAACCTGTACGCCATCGGTGCTGTAGAACTGGGCCATGGTTATCCCCATGACTTCGCAGATACGCCGTATGGTCGGTATACTGGGAACCGTGGTACGTCTGAACAGGTTGCCTATATTGTTAGGGGAAGTATCCATCTCCAGTGCCAGGCGGTAATGACTCCACCCACGCTCTCTGCAAAGTTCTTCTATGCGCTCCAGTTCATAACTCATCATGTTTTCACCACCATTGTCTATTATCTACAAAATCTTTTGTATTATTGTATCCCAGAGGTAAAAAAAACATTAGGCTGAAATGTAGTAGTGGGGGAATTCACTATATAATGCATAAATACACGTACAGTGCATTGCTATACCAGACGGCCGTCATCTCCGTATCCCAGCAGGTCGTTGGGGGTGATATGGAAATAGTCGCAAAGTATCTTGAGCTCAATGTCCGTCACAAGGCGTTTGCCTTTCTCAATTCTGAGGATGGTCAGTTCGCTGAAATAATAGCCCTGCACCTGGAGCTGGGCAGCCATTTCCTTCTGGGATAGTTTTTTGCTCTTGCGCAGCTTAAAAATCTGATTGCCAATCAGATTTCTCTGTGGCTGGGAATTGTAGGAAATTTTCATAGATGTCCCTCTGTTCGGTGTAATACTTCTAAAAGTGAAGTTCCTATATGATTGTAATGAAAATGAATATATCAAAGTTTCTAATAAAGAAGGAATAAAAAATAAAGTAGAAAATTCCATGGGATTATGATAGAC
>OWIL01000097.1_pt1 | contig 59130 bp, 61 predicted proteins | sample 1732871 | NCBI WGS metagenome assembly OWIL01 (sample SAMN05065763, study PRJEB22554) | human gut metagenome | biome: ENVO:2100002; feature: ENVO:00000062; material: ENVO:00002003 | host: Homo sapiens | place: USA
ACTCGCTTGATGCGGTATAGCTTGTACCTTACACCGTGGGACTCTCACCCACTAAATTTCAAGCCCTTAGCTGGGCGCACCCTATAATATTAGAAACGTGCGCCGCCAGGCGCACAACCAAAAAAGGCCGGAGTAAGCTACTTAATTCCTAGCTTTACTCCGGTCATTCGGTGACTCGACACTATGCGGTCCCACTCGCTCGGTCGTAAAAATACATTCAGTTCCTCAATCCTGCACGGGCTGGCAGCACAATCCTCACAATCTTCCCGCAGTGCGGACACCGCAGTTCAAAAGCAACCTCATATGCCCGGTCCCGCTTCACGTCCAGGAGCCTCCTGCCGCACAGCGGACAGACCTTCTTTTCCCCCACGCCGCCTCCTTTCCTGCCACTGCAGGGACAGCGGCACGGCATCCATGCCATAATTTTCCATGCATAATCCAAGTATTCCCCATTTCCCGCAGGATAAACATCACCACGCCAAAAAAAGACGGCTCCCGCACCCTCGCAGAAGCCGTCCCGCCTATGTACCTATCTTTTCTTTTGCTTTTTCTTCTCACTCTTTGGTTCCCAGTACACCGTAACAATATGATTGCAGTTCGGGCACCTGGTCTGTGCCTCCACTGGCTTCGGGGATTCCGTGCAGATATCCATAATACGCTTTCCGCACCTTGGGCATTTCAGTCTCTCCATTCATGTCCACCTCCTCGTATACAGCCCCGGTTCCTGGCTGCCGGGGCTCTAACCTGGCGATTTTCTCATTGTCTGCCTCCTGTCAAATTTCTATCAACACTTTCCCTTTAGGAAAGCCTTCTTCCTCATGTACCTCTGTCTATCTCTTCCGTCCTATCACAAACACGTCCACATTTCCACGAAACACACCGCCGCGCCAGACAGCACGCTCTCAAAAAGCCCCTGCCATAACTACGCAGGCCCGTGATATCCCTGCCCATCCCTCCTTCCAGCGCATAATCTATACGGACTCAATCCCGCCCAGGCCGGTACGTTAAAAAACCACAGCCCATCCACATGTCCGTGCTCATTTCTTTTTTTTGCTTCACACTTTTTCTTACGTTTTATCCAGTATATCACAAAACCGTACAGATTCCATCAAATTCCGAACGATTCCTCAACATTTTATTTCATAATATTTGCTGCTCTATCGCAGCGAATTTTATATTTTTGTTGCATTTCCGCAGCAGATGTGCTATACTTCCAAAATAGAGGTGATGATATGGCAGAAACGCTTGGACAATATCTGAGGGCAATAAGGGAACAAAATAAATTAAGCACAAGAGACGTGGAAAAAGAAACCGGCATAACAACTTCACAATTAAGCCGTCTGGAATGCAGCCACACCCGCAACCCGTCTCCCATCGCTTTAAAAAAGCTGGCCTTATTATATAACATAAAACTGATTGACCTGTTTCAGAAAGCCGGATATCTGGATTCCAAAGACGTGGATTCCTACATGGAATCCTGCTTCAAAGGCATTGAAAAACTAGACCAGGAAGACAAGAAACAGATACAGAGCCAAATTGACTATTTGATTTTTCAGCATGACAAAGAAAGAGAGGGCAGAAATGATTTATAGATTAGGAGAACTATTCTGCGGCCCCGGCGGGATTGCGTGGGGAGCCCTTAACGCCGATATCGGAGACGATAACTATAAAATCGTCCACCAATGGGCAAATGACTACGACAAAGACACCTGCGAAACATACCGGCATAACATCTGCCGCGACGATCCAAAAAGCGTATACCACAAAGACATTCGTGAATTTAATCTGGAAAACCTGCCAGAAATCGACGCCCTGGCTTTCGGCTTCCCGTGCAATGATTACAGCGTTGTTGGTGAGCAGAAAGGCATGGACGGCGTTTTCGGCCCCTTGTATTCCTACGGTGTAAAAGTTTTAAACATTTACAACCCTATATGGTTCGTAGCAGAAAATGTAGGCGGCCTCCGAAATGCCAATGATGGAAAAGCCTTTACCAAAATCATAGACGAACTTAAAAACGCAGGAACCCACGGCGGATACAATGTAGTCCCACATTTATATAAATTTGAGGAATACGGAATCCCCCAGGCCCGCCATAGGATTATCATAGTGGGCATCCGGAAAGATATTGATGTCGCATACCACGTCCCTTCCCCGGAACCATATGCAGACATAGACAATACCTGCCGGAAAGCAATAGAAGACCCGCCTATCCCGGCAGATGCCTTTAATAACGAACTGACAAAACAGTCCAAAACCGTCATTGAAAGACTGGACCATATCCTTCCCGGCCAGAATGCCTTTACCGCAGACCTGCCGGACAAACTGAAACTGAATGTCCACGGCGCAAAAATCAGCCAGATATATAAACGCCTGGACCCTGACAAACCCGCATATACCGTCACCGGAAGCGGCGGCGGCGGAACCCATATTTACCACTGGAAAGAATCCAGAGCTCTGACAAACCGGGAACGCGCCCGCCTGCAGACCTTCCCCGATACCTATAAATTTATCGGGAGCAAAGAAAGCGTCAGAAAGCAGATCGGCATGGCCGTTCCATGCAGAGGGGCGAAAATCATATTTGAAGCCATCCTGAAAAGTTTTGCCGGCATCGAATACCCCAGCATCGAACCAAACATCAATGAATGACCTTATAGTAAAACCGGAGCTTCGGCCCCGGTTTTACTACACAGAAAAATCCATATAATACTGCTCATCATCCAGCTTATAAAACGTAACATCTGTACGTCCATACGCCTCCAGATTGCTCTTCCAAATATAAGCGCCATTCGCCAGCCCCAGCCGGTTCCTGAAATACTCCCCAAGCTGTGCATTACTAAGCGGCGTTGTAATCGCCTTATTCCCCTGCTGTTCCACCCTCAAAATCAGCTGATGTCCATCATCCGTAACCACCGTAAAATGCTGTTTGTTCAACGGGAAAAAGCCTGTCCGGACCATCGGCGCAGGAAGCGGTATGTACGCCTCATTCTTATTCCGCCTGCTTCTCTGCCCCCAGTTCAGCCCCGATTTCGTCCCCACTTCCCCATTCTCCGAAAGCAGGGAAAGCGTAATCTTTTCTATATTCTCACCTGACAGGCTTCCGACCGGCTTATTTTCCATATCCAAAACGCTGTGCGTGGGATACAGCACAACATACTCCTCAACTTCGGCATGATTGCAGAATATCGTATCATTTTCCACACCGCAGTAATACTGGTACGCTTCCAGCGCATCACACTCCACCATATATTCCCTGCGCTTATCCCCAAATGCACTCTGCGTAAAATTTGCCGAACCCGCAAACGCCACAACCGGCTCATCCCCTTTCAGCCACACATACACCTTCGCATGTACCGGCGCAGAATCATACACATAACTGCATTGATAATGCGCCACCTCCTGGGGCATCCTCTCCTTTTGCAGTTCCTTAAATCCCTCATGGACAGCAATACTAAGACCGTCAAAAGGAACCATCCCCACAATCAAAGAGATGTCAATAGGTCCGGATTTAAACTCCTTCAAATTCTTTATGAGCCACGAAGCCATATTCGGCGTTGCATACCCCGACAAAATACACAGCCTGTCCGCCCCCGTGCGGAGCGGTTCAAACAATACCCTTCTCGCCAGCTCTGAATACTTCATGACACCTTCCTTTCAAACACAACAGCTCCCTTATTCACTGTCATCCATTATATCATAATAAACCATCTTATCCGGCAGTTTGATATTCGGGACCCAGATTTTCTGTCCGCCCCAGCCTTTTTCTCCTGTCATCTGGTACATCGTAAGAACGATCTTATCCGTGACAGACGCGCCCAGCTGCCAGTCATTGGGAGACAGCAGCGCACCCGTCCCCTTGGCCACATTCCTGTTCCTCCTGACAATCAAAACCCCCTGGCCTGCCGGTTTTTCAGCAAGCACCATATCAATAATAGAACGGAAAACACTGACCTTAAAATCATCCTCCGACTTGATATGGGAAAGAACCTCCTGCATCAGACGAAGACTCACCTGATAGCAGGACTGTGACTCATCAAACGCTTCCAGAAGCCGATCAATATCAGCAATCGTATCATTCTCCGGCGAATACGGATAATAATTTGTCCCCCCGGAAATCATGGCCAGCTTCTTATTATCCAGAACATTCTTCCTTGTCGGATTCAATCCCTCCGGATAATAAATCTTCACATCCGCCGTTCCCCTCTCCACCTGGGAAATAATAGAATTATTCGTTGCATTGATATCCGCAAACAGCTTATATAAATGCTCATCAATAAACACCTTCATAAGCCCGGCATCCCTGTCATAGCCGAACATACGGCTGTGCTGCCACATCGTATCCGCCTGCGGCTTTTTCGCTGTCCTGGTATAATAAATCGTCTGGAGCCCCGCAAAAGTAACACCCCGCCCCAGCGTATTCCCGCCAATAATCACATTAGAGCCCGATGCATAATCATCACTTCCCACGCCGGAACTTCCGTTCATGACCAGAACCTTGATTTCATCATTCTCCAGTAGTTTCTGTATAAAATCCAGAACCTCTTCAAACGGCTTTTTCTCAAACTTAACCGGATTCAGCTGTTCATATCTCTGCCTGACCTGCACAGTAAATCCCTCATCCCTGCATCTCCCCTTAAAATCTTCCAAAACCTTAAATACATCCTGCTGGTACTTTCCATGCACCGCCTTCCGCACACTGGGATGAATCAAAAAGTTTGACACCCTTTTCCCCGCCGTCAGCATGATTCCCGATACCACCAGATGGTGCATTAACGCCTCTTCCAGTGGATCGCTCAAAGAATCTATATAAGAAATACACTCCCCGGCTCCTTCCGCCGGAAAGAAAAAATCTCCCCCAAGATACCCATCCCCCGGCTGAAAATAATACGCAAAATATGGATGCCACCCTGATGACATCGACTGTAACAGCAACGCCTGCGGCGTTCCCGTAACCTGCAGATAAATACTGCACGCTGACCTCGCCTTAATATCATCCAGATACCGGTTTATAGAAGACTTGTTATTTCTGTTAATCATCGTATTCAAAGAAGCCGCATCTGCCTCATCGTCAATAATGAACAGCGGATTCCCCCTCATAAAACCCGTAGAGCCCAGGATATTAGACCACTGCTTCAAAGTCCTCACATTCTTCTTTAAGACAATGATGGCCGGCTGCATCAGACAGTTCTCCGCAAAAATCTCCGAATCATATTCGTCACATATACAGAACCCATCCAAGTCCTCCCTCACCCGCTCAATGGTCTGCTGCTGGAGTATGACATTATCTGTTGTCAAAATCAAAAATACCGGAAACCCCAGATCCGCCGCCACAGAAATCACGCCAAACATCTGCCCCGTTTTTCCGGACTGCACATTTCCAAAAAGAAGCCCCACTTCATGCTCACAAAAAGAAAATTCCTCTAAATATTTCGGTGCAATGTTATCCACCGTTTTCCGGATAGAATCAGCTAACTGCTTATTCCCACGCCCCTCTATCGTCTTCAAGTATGTTTCAAGATATTTCATCTGCCGCCTCCTGCTGGTGCCTGCTCTCCGGAAGGAAGGACAGCATCCACACTTCCAGCTCCGTGCCGTCTTCCGCCTTCGTCACAATATCCGTCTTTGTCAGCGTGATCGTATCGCGCCCGTATTTATTCAGCATCTTATGTGTGATAACCCCTTTTCCGTCCTGGTCACTTTCCACCCGGTTCACCGGCTCCACCAGTCCGGCCGCCACAAGGCGCCCTTTAATCCAGCGCCCCATAATCTTCAGATCATCCTTTGAATACAGATTCTTGTTGTTCTGCCCACAGGTCCAGGCCTGAAACTTCCAGCCGTCATCCGTAACCGCCATGAACGGCTGCTGATGCAGAGGATAACCCGGCAAATCCCTGATGGACTTACTGACCACCATCTCAATCTCCCACCATACACGCTTTCTTCCGCTCGCATAACAGACATTGATATTGGAACCCCTCATAGACTCATCGTTCTCATCCTCCGGCACCTTCAACGGAAGTTCAAAGGAAACCTCTGTCATCCTCTTCTTATAAGCGTCCACCTCCTCCGGCGTAACCTTGGAAACAAACTCCTGATCCACCAGCGCCCGGTTCACCTCACGAATCAAAGGCACATCCCGCAGGTCAGCAATATTAGCCGAACACTTCGGAAGCATAATATCCCTGACATGGGCCGAAATCTCCTGCAGTTCCTCCGGTTCCTCCGTCACTGCTGACAATTCATACTGGCGCAGATTGGATGCCTCCAGCTTGATCGCCCCCAGATTATGCGAACCAACCACGGCAGAAAACGGCTTCCCATCCTTATAAAAGACATACACCTTCCCATGATATTTAAACGCCCTCACCAGACGCACTTCGCCAATCCCGCGCCCGGTCCAGTCCTCATTCAAAGCCGCCGCCACATTATATGTACCCTCCGGCATACCCTCATGATAATACATGCCGATTGTCAGACAGACCCTCTTTATCCCGGCTCCGTCAACCAGCCCCTGTAGCTCTTTTAAAGCCGCCTTCGACACATACCCCACCGCAATATCTATTTCATCCGCCTCACGCACAGCATCCATAAAATAATCTATAAAAGCCGTCTGTCCGTCTCCCAGCTTCAACGGAAGCATATTAGAATACAATAACCGCATTTTCTCTCACCATCCTCATTTGTCACAGCAATTATAACAGACATACCAGAAACTTTCTACCGTCACTCGTCATCCGTCCCATAAAACATCCTGTCTCCCTGCACATTCAGCTCAAAAATGCACTCTTCAATCACCCGAATGCACTCCCCGCAGTTCTTCAAAATATCCTTTCCCCAAAACCGGATCACCGTCCAGCCCATGAACATGAGAGCCTTATTCACTTCATCATCCCGCTCCATGTTCCTCAATATCTTTTTCTTCCAATACTCCGGATTGTTCCCCGCCTCCAGACGGGGCTTCAAAACTTCCCAGTCCTTCCCATGAAAAAATTCGCTGTCACAAAAAATCGCTATTTTATACTTCGTCAGCGCAATATCCGGCTTCCCCGGCAGTGCGGCATAATTCTTCCTATACCGGAATCCTCTTGCCCACAGCTCCTTCCGTAACATCAACTCAATGCTGGTATCGCTGGACCTGATATTCCGCATATTCTTATGCCGTTGCTCCTTCGTAAGATTGTCCACATCATCAGCCCCAAATACAATATAAACAACTTTTGACTAATCCATCACCTATCCAAGATACTCAATTTCAAGACTGTTAGGAGAAGTAAAAGTCACCCTGACTTCTCCACCTACTTGTGCGCCAACGCTTCTGTACCAGTTACCGATACCCTTTAAGTTTCCTTCTTCCGCAAACTGCTTTGCATAAATATCCCCCGCATTACTACACCCCTGTGCAAGTAAAATACCAGAATAATCCCCATTTACAGCAATGCAGTGATACCTCGGATTTGCAGTACGATGATTGCTATTAAATATATCAAACCTCTCTGCATACTGCCGTGGTATTTTGATATAACCCTCCCCATAAATCGGATCACGGGTATCAGTATAACGGTATGTACCCCATCCTAAATGGGATGGTTCCAAAGTAACTGTAAATGTGTCTCCTGTTCTTGGCATAAAAGTTCCTCCCTCGTACAAGTTTAAATTTTATGAAACACCATATCACCACAAGTATTTCTGTCTGTAAAATATTCTCCTACAAGATTTCCGTCTTCCACAATACGCAACATCGCAGTTCCATAATGGATTTCGCTTCTATCTCTAAATGCAATATCCGGAGTATTCAAATAACAATATGTCAGCTGTGGCACTCCTATAATATCATCAATAGAAGCTGTTAATGATCTACTAATACTTTCTCCACTCCGAAACTCAACATGTACAAATAGCAACGATTGCTTTATAATTAGTGTTGCTTCTCTTTCCGCTTGGTCAAAATTAGATATAAAAGTTCCAATATATTTTTTTTCTAATTTAGGAGTCTTTTCAAAAAACATCCAACGCCAAATCCATTTCTCATATAAGCACATGATAAGAGTACCAACACCAATGGCTTCTCCTGCATAACCGTATAAATCATAACCACTAAAACCACCGTCAAAAAATTTCCATGCGGCAAAACATCTTATCATAAATAGTATCAATATAACCCATATACTTTTGTTTAAAAAACTTTTATACTGTTCTTTCACAAAATCACCTCATAATTCATAAAATCATCCTTCACCATATCCCAAATAATTCCATACTGTAACTAAAAAATCTTTGGCATCTGCATCTGTCCATTTATGTCCCCGAAAAAGATATAAATGTTCGCTCACTTCTCCCCATTCCTTGTGGTTATTCTCTTTAATCTGATTATAAAGATAAATGATTGCCTGTTTCACTGTTTCCGTCCATGTAGAATATCCTGTAATTATATAATTTTGAACATTCCAAATTAGACATTCTACAAGAAAGGAACTGATAATATCTCCATTTATCTCCCCGTCGCTCACCATATTATTTCGGATATGCTTAAATATACGAACCAATTTTTTATATTTATGATTCGTACTTTTATTCTTATCTTTGCCATTTTTAATATGATCTTTAGGATAGTTCGTAACTTCCGTCTCATCCTTTGCATAAAATCTTATACCCTCAATATAATGTTCAGAATTGGTACTATTTATAATTCTAAAATCTTTAAGCATAAATGCTATTACTGCATCTGCTTGAACGTGATATGTATTTGAGTCGATTTTAATTGACTTGTTTCCAACATTAATCATCTCCCTGCCAAATTTGTGCTCCAATGCATCATAAACACGAGTCTTATATTCATCAAAAGAAATCGACCCCGGAGTAAATCCATAATCCTCCCTACATCTTCCATCTGGATATGATGAAAAAAATGTATTTCTTAACATAATACAAACATCAACATCAGAACTTGTTCTAACATTAGTATTATTAGCATAAGATCCTTGAACAAAAACTTCTATATCAAGTCCATCCAATTCATGCCAATTATCTATAGCACTTCTTATCATCTTAATTGTATTGTCAATTCTTTCCTCCTCTGTATTGCTTGCAGGAGCGCACCAAGTAGAAAGTGTACTTTCTGTATACCTCATATTAACCTCCAATCAAATTTTTCTTTAGCAATGAAACTCTTCGTAGTAAGCTACGGGGAATCAGCCCAATACTCTCTTCGTTCGTCATCAACTTGCTACATAATAAAATTGCGGGAATTAACCCCTTTTCTGATTAAATCCTTAAATGATATAGTAAAATAACCCAATTTAATTATAGGGCAAATTTCCTTTTATGCAAGTATATTTACTAAAAATACGCTAATACAGCAATAGATAAATAACAGAAACAAGTTTTTTATTAAACCCGTGTTCTAAGATTTATAGTCAAAATCTTTCACATATCTTACACAAAAAGACTCTTCAATGGATACGCATCCTTTTGAAGAGTCAAATTATTATTTCAATATTACTTTATTAAAATTTTTCTTGCAATATCTTCGCCCATTCATCTGGAACACATCATGTCCCATAATGCTCCGTACCGCCTGCCCCAGGCTCCTGGCCCTCCCATGCTGATGGTACGGCTGGGAAGCCGTGTGCTTATGGAAAATAATACACTCCCCCTCCCCCGGATACTCCGGGTTATGGATATACCAGATATGCCCCGTATTCTTCGACTGGATCGTCACATCATATTCCTCCGCCAGAATAATGTTAAAATAAGACCTATCCAGCCTCCCGATCTCTTCCGCCCGGAACATCAGCCACACCCCCTTTCCCGAACCACGCCGCCAGCGCATTCTCCACGATACCCGCCACCTCCCCAGGCTTCACCCCGCCAAAATACCTCTCATACACCTCCGCCGACAGCCTCACGCTCCTTCCGGCGGCCGCCTTCTTCCCCTTTCCACCGTCCAGCGCCCCCAGCACCGCCTCTTCCGTCACATTCCCCGCCATACCCCTGACGCACTTCGCCGTCTTCACATCCAGCTTAATCTTCCCCGTATCCGCCAGCCCGGACACCACTTCCTGCTCCTTCTCCGACAGATAAGACAAGTCCACCGCCGCCACCAAAGGCAGCGTCCCCTCGTCCAGCCGCTCCTTCAAAGGCTCCTCCAGCTTCTGCACCCGCATATACCTGGCAATATTCCTCCCGGTCATCCCATACTCTTCCCCAATGGCATCCCGGCTCTTCAACCTGTGGACATCATGTCCACAAGTCCCCGCCGTGTCCTGCCCGTTCAGCCTTGCGATCTCCTCCAGAATATCATTCCGCCGCCCCTGGCTGCTAACCTTCTCATACCGCTCCGCCAGCACCGCCGCCTTCTCGCTGGGCAGAAGCTCCGCAAATCCCCTCTGTATCACATTGGTCTCAATCACATACACATAAGCGTCCTCTTCCGTCAGGTCCGTCTTCACAATGGCCGGAATCTCCGTCAGGCCTGCCAGCCTCCCCGCCACCTGCCGGTTATGCCCCGCAAGCATCTCATACCCGTCCCCCTCCTGCCACACAATCACCGGATTCAGAACTCCATGCTCCCTGATACTCTCCACCATATCCTCCAGACGCTCCCCCTCATACAGCCGGAACGGATGCCTCCGGAACGGCCGGATACCGTCAATCGGCAGCATCCTGATCCCATCCTCCACGGCGGAAACCTCTTCCGCCCCCGCCAGCAGGTCCACAGCGTCACTAAAAATCTTCCTCTTTGTCCCATTAGCCTTCATACGAAACCAACTCCTTTGCAAACTTCCTATAAGCCATCCCCGCGCTCGCCTTCGGGCTGTACTCCGCCACCGGCAGACTGTAATAAATACTCTCCCCCACCTTCACCGTACTGGGGATCCTGGTCTCAAACACCCGTATCTGCTCCTGGAAGTTCTCCGTCACTTCCTCCGTCAGCACCTTGCACAGCTTCGTCCTGGACTCACACATGGTCATCAGAATCCCCGCAATCCCCAGCCCCGGATTAATCCGCTTCCGTATCTTCACCACCGTCCGCAGAAAATCCTGCATCCCCATCATAGCCAGAAGCTGGGGGTTCACCGTAATAATCACCTCGTCCGCAGCAGCCAAAGCATTGATCGTCAAAGTCCCAAGGGACGGACAGGTATCAATCAAAATATAATCATACCTCCCCCGCAGCGGATCCAGAATCCCGGACAGCATCCTCTCCGCCCCCATCTCCAGCCGCAGCTTCGCATCCACCACCGACAGATAAATAGACGATGGGATGAAATCCACCCCGTCCTTCGTCCGTATGTACCTCTTCGGGGATGGCATCTTCTCGTCCTCAATCTGCGCCATCATCAGATGCCCAATGGTATCCTCCAAAACCCCCGTATCCTCCACGCCGAAGCACGTTGTCAAATTCGCCTGGCTGTCAAAATCCACAGCCAGAACCCGCTTCCCCATCTTCCGCAGGCAGTACGCCAGATTGAACGTAGTAGTAGTCTTGGCCGTACCCCCTTTTTGCGAACCAATCATATATATCTTTCCCATTCTCAATACCTCACTTTCTTCTCCGCAACCATGCTCAATTGCCGCTCCTCAAACACATCAACATAATCCACCGACTCCCTCGGAACAATGACCAGCTTCCCTTCCTCACACCGGACCGTCAGAAGCGTCCCCGCCCCGAACCCCAGCTCTTCCAGCCACAGCCCCTTCAACATGATTGTCGGCGTCGGCTTATAATTACGCCCGCTCTGCTCATACACCTTAATCTTCCGAACTTCCTTTTTTATCATAAAATTTATCCTCCTGAAATCAAGTAGACAGACAGCTTCCCTGCCCAAACAGACCATACCTTGCAGAACTTGACCGTCCTGCGAAAGGAAAAGGACTTCAAATCACCCTCCGGCATCCCGGCCAGGGCGAATCAAAGTCCTATCTTCGTTACTTCTTTTATAACCTCACACTTCTCTAAAGCCAGTACCTCCGCTATGCGCAGAGCCCCATCTGACTTTCAGTATAGTAGGTATTGATATGTACGGCGCCGTCCTCTCTCCACCCCGCATGGGATAAAAAAATAGGACTAAGGAGTGCAAACCCGTTGATTTTACTGGGTTTCTCTAACCTTGTCCCAATTATAACACCATCATCCTTGAACGGATGGATAAATACACAACGCCGGTGCAGCTCGGCAGCAAATTCCACTGGGTGGAATCGCTCTCTTTTCTTAGACACCCATTCAAACAGCCCTCTCATCTCCTTGTCCAGTCTATCTGGTGGTGTGGTTGAATAATGGGAACCTGTGATGATAACCTGAATATCTCGATATCGGCCTGCATAGTCTGGTTCTATATTCCAATAGAACAACCTATGCATATAGAGCACCACTTCTTCATCTATGCGGCGACTTTTTAGCAAAGTGAACATAAACTCATAGGCTTTCGCATGCCCCACCGCTTCCAATACATCTCGCAGTGATCTGCCTCCTATGGTCAGCCCATCCTCCAAAAGCACCTTTGTCTCTCTATTTCTTGTTAGTATCATACCATATCAGTAAACATCACTTTGCCTTCAGCTGTTCATAAATACCCCGGATATTCCGGATAAGCTCAGGATGCAGGAAATCTTTCTGGTATACCATGTCAATCTGGCGCACCATGGAGGAATTTTCAATGGGAATAATGGCCAGACGGCCGCTGGCCAATTCCTCGCGGCAGGCGCTTTTGGCAATGATGGTAATTCCCAAATCCATGGTTACCAGCTCTTTAATCATGGACACATTATCCAGCTCCATCATCACGTTAAACTCTGCCAGGCTCATGTTCCTGGCGCCCAGATGCTTCTCAAACAGCTGCCTTGTGCCTGCACTGCGGCTGCGCAGAATCAGCTTTTCATGGCGTATTTCCTCCACGGACACGGTCTTGGCCCTGGCCAGGCGGTGCATGGGCGAGACAGCCAGACACAGGTAATCCGTGTCCAGGGTGGTGGACACCAGCGCCGTATCCGGCACCCCGCCCTCCACCACGGCAAAATCCAGTTCATATGCCTTCAGGCGGCTATAAATTTTTTGAATGGTATTGACACAAATATTTATATGTATATCCGGATTCTCATTGCAGAGGGTGGCCAGCACCTGGGGAATGATGGTCTCTCCTGCCGTGGGAGTGATGCCTACATTCAGGTGGCTGGTCTCCGTCTTGCTGTCCGCAATGGCCTGACAGGCATTGGAATAGACGGCCGCCGCCCTGCGGGCGTACTGCACCAGTATCTTCCCCTGGGGGGTCAGCTTTAGTTTGTTTTTGCTCCTATAAAATATTTTTATATCGAACTCATTTTCCAGCAGGCGAATCTGATGACTCACCGCCGGCTGGGTCAGATTCAGCTTCTGAGCTGCCTTTGTATAGCTTCCGGCTTCGATGACAGCCAGAAGGGTCTTTACTTTCATGTCAAACACGGGCCCGTCCCCCCTCAGTATATAAATATTTTTTATATCCCAATCAAATAATATCATTTGATTTTATCACCAAACACTACTATAATCAAGCAAAACAAAAAAAACGCAGAAAGGAGTGCTGATTATGGCACTATTTTTATCAAACCTGGGAGCAGCAGGAATTATATTGGCCATAGCAGTCATGCTGGCATCCGGCTTTCTGTTGACACGAATCACAAAACAGCTTCATCTTCCTAACGTTACCGGTTATATTATTGCGGGAGTCATCATCGGGCCCTGGTGCCTGAACCTTGTCCCTTCACAATATATTGAACAGATGGATTTCATCACGGACCTTGCCCTGGCATTCATCGCATTTGGAGTAGGAAAATATTTTAAACTGTCATCCCTGAAAGCCAACGGAAAAAACATGGTGATTCTGACCCTGTTTGAATCCCTGACCGCAGGTATCTTCATCACAATTGTTATGCTGATTATGGGGTTATCCCTGTCCTTCAGTCTGCTTTTAGGAGCCATTGGCTGCGCCACGGCCCCTGCCTCCACCATTATGACTATCCGGCAGTATAAGGCCAGAGGGCCGTTTGTGGACACTATCCTGCAGGCAGTTGCCCTGGACGATGCGGTCTCCCTGATAGCCTTCAGCGTGTGCGCGGCCTTTGTCCAGGCCAGTTCCTCCAGCGGCTCTGTGACGGTTTCCCAGATTGCTTTTCCGGTGCTCTTTAACTTATTGGCGCTGGCGCTGGGCGGATTATCCGGTGTGGTGCTCAGCAGGCTGATACACAAACGCCGCAGCAAAGACCACAGCCTGGTTCTGGCCTGCGTCACTATCATGGGCGTGGCCGGTATCTGTACTTCCCTTGATGTTTCTCCCCTGTTGGCATGTATGGCCTCCGGCACCGCTTATATCAATGCCAGCGGCAACAAACACCTGTTCAAGCAGTTAAACCAGTTCACGCCTCCCCTCCTGGTGATGTTCTTCGTGCTTTCCGGCATGAGGCTTTCCGTCCCCAGCCTGGCGGCCGCCGGCGTGATCGGCATTGTTTACTTTCTGGTCCGCATTGCCGGAAAATACACCGGCTCTGCCCTGGGCGCCGCGGTTACCCACGCTTCACCGGAAATACGCCGTTACTTTGGCCTGGCGCTGATTCCTCAGGCAGGCGTGTCCATCGGCCTGGCTGTGCTGGGACAGCGTATACTCCCCGCAGAAAGCGGCCAGCTGCTGTCCACCATCATTCTGTCCAGCGGGCTTTTGTATGAAATGGTGGGTCCTGCCTGCGCAAAGGCTTCCATCAAGTTATCCGGTAGCGTTCCGGGAAAGGCGGGTGTTGGGAAGTCTGCTGTGGGAAAGGCTGTCTCCGGGAAGGCTGCTGCAAGCGGCCCCTCTGCCGCTAAAGCAGAAGATGCAGAGCAACCAACTGTACATAAAACGGACGCAGCGGTCCAAAGCCTCTGACAGCAGTAAAGAAACAAATACTGCTGTACCGGCCCGGCAAATCCCTCAAAGACATGCGGTAACCTGAATAATTTAAGATTACTTGGCGCCTGCCCCGGCATTTTTAGGTCAAAAAAGCCAGCTCCACACATTCGGAGCCGGCTTTTACATATATTGATTCTTATTTAATTATTCTTACCTAACCAGCAGTGATGTTCCTGTCATTTCCTTAGGCTGCTCCATTCCCATGAGTTCGATAAGGGTAGGCACGATATCGCACAGTGCGCCGCCCTCACGCAGCTTATAGGATGGGTCCGCATTTACCAGGATGAACGGTACCGGGTTGGTGGTATGGGCGGTAAATGGTTCGCCTGTCTCATAGTCCACCAGCTGCTCTGCGTTTCCATGGTCCGCGCAGATGAACATGACGCCGTCCACTTCCTTGACGGCCTCCACCGCACGGCCCACGCAGGCGTCCACGGTCTCAATGGCCTTGATGGCTGCGTCCTCAACTCCGGTATGGCCTACCATGTCAGGGTTGGCAAAATTGATGATGATAACATCGTATTTGCCGGATTTAATGGCTTCCACCAGCTTATCACACACGCCATTAGCGCTCATCTCGGGTTTTAAATCATAGGTGGCAACCTCCTTTGGAGAAGGAACCAGGATGCGGTCCTCACCCTCGTTTGGTTCTTCCACGCCGCCGTTGAAGAAGAAGGTCACATGAGCATATTTCTCTGTCTCCGCAATCCTTACCTGAGTCTTTTGGTGAGCTGCCAGGAACTCGCCAAAGGTATTGGTGATGCTCTCCTTTTTAAATGCAACCAGCTTGTTCTGGATGGTCTCGTCATAATCCGTAAAGCATACATACACCAGGTCCAGTCTTTTCTCCCTCGGGAAGCCGTCAAAGCTGTCGTCGCAGAATGCGCGGGTAATCTCCCTTGCGCGGTCCGGACGGAAGTTGTAGAAAATCACGGAATCCTTGTCCTGGATAGTCGCCACAGGCTTGCCGTCCTTCATGACCACAAAGGGGATGACGAACTCATCCGCCTTATCATTGTCATAGGAAGCCTGGATGCCTGCCGCAGCGCTTTCAGCCTGATTTCCTTCGCCCTTTGTCAGAGCGCTGTAAGCCTGTTCCACGCGGTCCCATCTCTTATCACGGTCCATGGCATAGTAACGTCCCATGACAGAAGCCACCTCGCCTATGCCAATTTCCTTCATCTTTGCTTCCAGCTGCTCCACAAAGCCTTTTCCTGATTCAGGAGGTGTATCGCGGCCATCCAGGAAGCAGTGTACATACACCTTCTTTAAGCCGTTCTTCTTCGCCAGCTCCAGCAGGCCGTAGATGTGGGTGTTGTGGCTGTGTACGCCGCCGTCAGACACCAGTCCGAACATATGAAGGGCAGAATCATGTTTTTTGCAGTTTTCAACTGCTGTGAGAAACTCCGGAATCCGGAAAAAGTCCCCGTCCTGAATGGACTTTGTGATTCTGGTCAGTTCCTGGTATACGATACGGCCTGCTCCCATGTTCAGATGTCCTACCTCAGAGTTGCCCATCTGTCCTTCCGGAAGTCCCACTGCCATGCCGCTGGCCTCTCCCTTTACAAAGGGGCACTGGCTCATAAGCTGGTCCATAACCGGGGTTTTGCCCTCGCATACAGCGTTGTGTTCGCAGTTATCGTTCAGTCCGTAGCCGTCCAGAATCATTAATACGGTTGGTTTTTTGCTCATTTTCAATCTCCTTCTGTTTTAAATGCCCTGCCGCCTTAGGGCGCGTGAATCCCGCGTTGGGACACGCTCCGGTCAGGGGCAGGGCACACATTCCGCTATTACTTGTTGTAATTTACAATCTTGCCAAAGTCAGGCTTTAAGGAAGCGCCGCCTACCAGTCCTCCATCGATATCCGGCTGTTCGAAAAGCTCCGGAGCGGAGGATGCGGATACAGAGCCGCCGTACTGGATACGGATTGCCTCAGCTGTAGCCTCATCATAAATCTCCCCAATGCATCCACGGATGGCTGCGCAAACTTCCTCAGCCTGCTCTGTGGTAGCCACCTTGCCAGTGCCGATTGCCCAGATGGGCTCGTAAGCAATAACTGCAGTCTTAGCCTGGTCAGCTGTCACATTCAGGAACGCAATCTTAATCTGCTGGCGAATCCAGTCAATGGTGATTCCCTGCTCCCTCTGTGTCAGTGTCTCCCCGCAGCAGACAATCGGTGTGATGCCGTGTTCAAAGGCCTTTAACACCTTTTTGTTCACGGTCTCATCTGTCTCCGCGAAATACTCGCGTCTCTCGGAATGGCCGATGATTACGTACTTAACGCCGGCGTCTACCAGCATATTGGGGGAAATCTCGCCTGTGTAAGCGCCCTTCTCCTCATAGTACATATTCTCGGCTCCGATATAGATATTGGTTCCCTTGGCTGCTTCCATAGCAGGAATGATGTCAATGGCAGGCACACAGAATACCACGTCCACATCCTCATTCACTACCAATGGCTTTAACTCGTTTACAAGGGCAACTGCCTCTGACGGAGTCATGTTCATCTTCCAGTTGCCTGCTATAATTTTCTTTCTTGACATTGTAGTTTACCTCTCCCTTTCACACTGAAATCATTTATGGGAAACCCGAATTAAGCTTTGTTGTCAGCTGCAACCACGCCTGGCAGTTCCTTGCCCTCCAGGAATTCCAGGGAAGCGCCGCCGCCGGTGGAGATGTGGGTCATCTTATCAGCAAAGCCCAGTCTCTTCACAGCGTTGACAGAGTCGCCGCCGCCGATTACAGTGGTGGCATCTGCCAAGTCAGCAACCGCGCGGCATACTTCCAGTGTGCCTTCTGCGAAGTTGGAGAACTCAAACACGCCCATAGGTCCGTTCCACACAACGGTCTTGGCGCCCTGTAATGCTTCCTTATAAAGCGCGATGGTTTTAGGTCCGATGTCAAATCCTGACCAGCCCGCATCGATCACATCCACTACTTTATGCTCTGTATCGTTGGAGAATTCCTTTCCTTCCACATGGTCAACAGGAAGAAGCAGCTTAACGCCCTTTTCCTCTGCCTTCTTAATCATCTCCAGAGCGTAATCCAGCTTATCTGCCTCGCATAAGGAGTTGCCGATTTCCTGGCCCTGTGCCTTTGCAAAGGTATAAGCCATACCGCCGCCGATAATCAGGGTGTCAACCTTGTCTAACAGGTTGTTGATTACATTAATCTTGTCGGAAACCTTGGCGCCGCCCAGGATGGCCACGAATGGACGAACCGGATTCTCAACTGCCTGCCCTAAGAACTTGATTTCCTTCTCCATCAGGTAGCCTACCACGTTCTCCTTGGTAAATCTGGTAACACCAACATTGGAGCAGTGGGCCCTGTGGGCAGTACCGAATGCATCATTTACGAAAATGCCGTCGCACAGATCAGCCAGTTCTTTTGCATAAGCTTCGCTTGCAGCATCGCCGTCTTTGAATTTGGTCTCCTCACCCCTGTAACGGGTATTCTGAAGGAGCAGTACCTCTCCGTCCTTTAACTCAGCGGCTACCTTCCGGGTCTCAGGTCCTGTTACCTTTGGATCGTCCACAAACTTAACCTCTACGCCCAGTCTTTCGCTCAGAGCAGGAGCAACAGGAGCAAGGCTCATCTCCGGAACGGGCTCGCCCTTTGGCTTGCCTAAATGGGAGCACAGGATAACCTTAGCGCCCTGGTCAAGAAGCTTCTTTATGGTTGGGATGGCTCCGTCAATACGGTTATAGTTCTGGATAACGCCTTCCTTTAACGGAACGTTGAAATCGCAGCGTACCAGTACTTTTTTGCCCTGTAAATCTTTTAAATCATCAACTGTTTTCTTGTTTAACATATGTCTTTCCCCTTTCAGAGTCATTGATACATTTGGCGAACAAAGGGCCCGGCCCAAACGACCGGACCCTTCATGAGTCTACTTAAAAATTACTGTCCTGTTGTCACAATTAGCCTAACTCAGCAAAGTACTTGATTGTCCTTACCATCTGGCTTGTGTAGGAGTTCTCATTGTCATACCATGAAACAACCTGTACTTCGTACAGATCATCAGCAATCTGGGCTACCATGGTCTGTGTTGCGTCGAACAGAGAACCAAATCTCATACCGATAATGTCGGAAGATACGATGGCATCTTCGTTGTATCCAAAGGACTCGCTGGCAGCTGCCTTCATAGCTGCGTTGATGTCTTCCTTTGTAACGCCGGCCTTCTTAACAACAGCTGTTAAGATGGTGGTGGAACCGGTTGGTACAGGTACACGCTGTGCGGAACCGATTAACTTGCCGTTCAGCTCTGGAATAACCAGGCCGATAGCCTTAGCAGCACCGGTGGAGTTAGGAACGATGTTAGCTGCGCCGGCTCTTGCTCTTCTTAAATCACCTTTTCTGTGTGGTCCGTCCAGAATCATCTGATCGCCTGTGTAAGCGTGGATGGTGGACATGATACCGCTCTGGATAGGAGCGTAATCATTCAGTGCCTTAGCCATAGGAGCTAAGCAGTTTGTTGTACAGGAAGCTGCGGAGATAATCTTGTCGTCAGCTGTCAGTACATTTTCGTTAACGCTGTATACAATAGTAGGAAGGTCATTGCCTGCCGGAGCAGAGATAACAACTTTCTTAGCGCCTGCATCGATGTGTGCCTGAGCTTTGTCCTTAGAGCAGTAGAATCCGGTACACTCCAGAACCACGTCTACGCCGATTTCGCCCCATGGAAGATCAGCAGCCTTTGGCTCCTTGTAGATGGTAATCTTCTTGCCGTCTACAGTAATGGAATCCTCTCCAGCCTCAACAGTGTGCAGACCCTGGCCGTAAACGCCGGCATATCCACCCTGTGCCGTATCATACTTTAACAGATGAGCTAACATCTTAGGATCGGTTAAGTCATTGATAGCTACTACATCGTAACCTTCTGCTCCGAACATCTGACGGAAAGCCAGACGTCCAATACGTCCAAATCCATTAATCGCTACTTTTACTGCCATGATTCAATTCCTCCTAGTTTGTTAAAAAATATATTATTGTTAAATATTAATCAACCTCTCTCTATTGTAATCAATTTCTAATGAAATGGCAAGTCCTTTTTTTATTTTTACGGATCTTTGAACTATTTATACGAAGAAAAGACTGGAATCTTGCCATTCGGGTATTTTCTGCTATAATGTTGTTATGAAATGCGATAGAAGCAAAGGAGAGGCTCCAATGATATACGACTGCCATCTGCACACTGAATTTTCCGGTGACTCCAACACCTCCATCAGCCTGCAGATTGAGAAAGCCATAGAACTTGGCATGAAGGAGATGTGCATTACCGACCACCACGACTACGATTCCGGATTCTGCGACTGTGATTTTATCCTGGATATACCCGCCTATCTCACGGCCCTGCGCATGCTCCGGGCAGATTACAGGGACCGTATCCGCATCAACATTGGAATCGAGCTGGGGCTTCAGGAGCATCTTAAAGAATATTTGGAGCACTTTGTAAAGCGTTATGGGGATTCCTTTGATTTCATCATCGGATCCAGCCATTTTGTAAAGAGCATGGACCCATACGATCCGGAATACTGGAACAGGCAGGGCGAGGTGACCGGCTTTGAGGATTTCTTTGAAGCCTCCCTGGCGCGTGTCAGAGACCTGTGCCATACCTTTGATTCCTTTGGCCATCTGGATTACGCGGTGCGCTACGCTCCCCACCAGAACGACTTTTACGACTACCGGCATCTGAGCCGGTGGATTGACCCGCTCTTAAAGATTCTTATTGAAAACGGCAAATCTCTGGAGTGCAACACAGGCGGTTTTAAGTACGGCCTGGGCCAGCCCAATCCCTGCCGGAAGATTCTCATGCGCTACCGGGAGCTGGGCGGCGAGATGATAACCATTGGATCCGACGCCCATACCCCGGAATATGTGGGTTATGCCTTTGACACCTGCCGCGAACTGCTGCTGGACTGCGGTTATAAATATTTTACCGTGTACCATGGCAGAAAGCCGGAATTCATTCCTCTTTAGCCGGGGAATGGCTGCGAGCGGCGATGATATAGGATTTGCCGCATTTATACCGTTTATGCACCTCATCCCGCGCTTTCTGTTTTCATGCCTGCCTTTACATCCTTCTGGAACCGCTCCCATGCGTCCTCGTGCTCCACATAATACTTAGGACAGAGTTTTTCATTTACATCATAGTGGCGTATGACGTCCCCAGGCGTCAGTTTCAGCTGTCTGCAGAGGAAGGCCGTCAAATCCACCAGGGATTCATAGGTGGCATCATTGAACTTTCCGCTGTCGTCCGGATGGCACACCTCAATGGCAACCGTCGTGTTGTTTAAAGGGGCATTGGCATAGGCAATCTCATTGACAGGAATGCACTGGATAACTTCTCCTTCCAGACCCACTACAAAATGGCTGCTGGCAGACGAACCGCTTTTTTGCGGGTCCTGGTCAGCCAGGCTGTCAAAATAGTCCCTGTTATTCCTGGCCGTGGAGCCGGGATTAGCCACATAGTGTATGACAATCTTATCCACCTTCTGACGCCCCACATCCGGCCTGGAAAATATATTCTTCCTTATGAAATCCTGCTCTACATAATCCGGCACTTCCACTGCCTTCAAATCCACGGTATAGGGCCTCTCCCAGCCCCAGAGGTAATAACCTCCGCCAAGACCGGCGCCTGCGCCCAACACCAGCACCAGCAAAAGCGCCAGGAAGGACACGCCTTTCCCCGAACGGTTACGGCGTTCACCTGAACCTGAATTTCCTGTTTTTTTATTCCTTTGAGACCGTTCAGTCTTCTTTCTGGTGTTCTGGTCCTCCTGCGCCGTTCCGGCAGCAGGCTTTCCGGCCCCCGGTCCCGTATCTCCCATACCGGGCTTTCTTCTGGAAACCCGCTCACGTCTGGGCCTGCCTCCTATGTAGGAATCCCCCACAGGAGGATTCTGCCGGCCAGACGCCGGCCGGCCCGGCTCCAGCGGTACCTGCCGGATATCTTCGTAATCTCTCATCCCATCTATATCGTTAGTCCGTTCCTCTCTCATCCTTTCGTACACCTTTCGTTAATTCATGTTCCACAGATTCTGTCACATGAACAATATAACATTTTTCAGCTTAAAACACAATGGATGTTGCATTTTATGAAACAATCCGTAAAATCATAAAACAGACGCAACTTTATCCCTGCCCCAGACGTCTAACAGTCAGAAGGATATGAAAGGAGGATGCAGGTACATGGGCTTTTACAACCACACGGCGGAAACAGAACGTCTCCTTACGGAAAATTATGAACGCTACTACCGCCTGGCATATAAGCTAATGCGAAACCAAGATGATGCCCTTGATGTAGTCCAGGAAAGCGCCTACCGGGCAATTAAGGACTGCAAAGGGGTCAGAAATAAAGACTACCTGTCCACATGGATTTACCGGATCGTAGTCAACACAAGCCTGGATATGCTGCGCAGGAAAAAGAAAGAAACACCCACAGAAGAAATGCCGGAAACACCCACGGAGGACCATTACCAGGACCTGGACTTGAAACAGATGATAAACCGGCTGGATGACAAAAGCAGGACTGTCATCCTACTGCGGTATTTTGAGGATCTTAAATTAGAAGAGATTGCTGATATAGTAGGTGAAAATCTCAACACAGTAAAGGCCAGGCTATACCGCACCTTAAAAAAGCTAAGGCTGGAACTGGAGCCGGAGTCTTTGGGCGGAAACCAGAACCATTTTTCAGAAAGGAGCCATGCTCATGAAACAGGAAGAAAACAGACAGATGGATAACCTGAAATCAGAATATGAAAGCATACCTGTTCCAAAGGAAGCAAAGGAACGCATGCTTGCGGGCATTGCCCAGGCAAAAAAAGAACAGAAAGGCGTGATTATTATGAAATTTGCAAAGAAGACAGGCGGGGCCGCTGCCGCTGCCATGATTGCCATTACCGTACTGGCCAACGCCACACCGGCCCTGGCCAATGCCATGGAACAGATTCCGGTCATTGGATCCATCGCAAAGGTGGTAACCTTCCGCACTTATGAAGATAAAAAGAATCATTTTGAGGCTGATATCAAGGTTCCCCAGGTGACGATTGAAGGGACCGAGGGTGCCCAGGTACCGGCAAACAAATCCATAGAGGATTATGGCAATGAGCTCATTGCCATGTATGAGGAAGAATTGTCAAAGGACAACGGAGAGGGGCACTATGGTCTGGATTCCCGCTATGAAGTGGTGACGGACAACAGCAAATATCTGTGCATCCGCATTGATACCACCCTTACCATGGCCAGCGGTACCCAGTTCGTCAAGGTATTTACCATAGACAAGGCCACCGGAAATGTCATCTCCTTAAAGGACCTGTTCCATGACCGTCCGGAAATGCTGGATGCCATCAGCACCAACATTAAGAGCCAGATGGCGGAACAGATGGCAAAGGATGAGTCCATCATGTACTTCTACCAATCCGATATGCCGGATGAGGATTTCAAGGGACTTACAGGCGATGAGAGCTATTATTTCAATGAAAACGGCGAACTTGTGATTACATTTAACGAATACGATGTGGCGCCGGGTTACATGGGCGCCGTACAGTTCACCATTCCCGGTTCCGTTACAGGTGCCTTTTAAATCCTGAATCCGGCCATGCATATTTTCCGTCCCCGCCTTCCATACTAATCCTGAGGTGATGAATATGATAGAGCGGGATGAACTTCCCATTGGATTTACCATGGAGTTGGCTATGAATCCTGAAGCCATGAGCCGTTTCTCCGGCCTTACGGAGCCGGAACAGAAACAAGTGGTAAACAGGGCCAGAAACATAAAGAGCCATGAGGATATGCGCAACTACGTGGAAAACATGTTTACGGAAGGATGATGGCACATGGACGGAATACAGATACCCGGAAGACAGGAGCCCGGCAGACAGGAACCCCTGGAGCTTCCGGGCAGAAACAGCAGCACCTATGGGGATGGGGACATTCCTGAAATTGATTTGCCCGGCGCAGACAGCGCCACCCATGATTTCCCTCAGGAATTTCCTGAAAACCGCATGCAGTCCTGATAAACCAGGGCTGCATTTTTTGCGCGTTTTTAACCCATCCCTTCCCGGGGCTCGAATCATGCCATATATTGTGATATTATTGTTTTTAATACAATATATAGAATCCGGGGTGTAATTATATGGAAATACAGGAGTGTCTGGGAGCTGAAAACCGGCTGGGAATCGATATCTGGAAACACAAATACCGTTATCAGGATGAAACCTTTGAACAGTGGCTTGGACGCGTCAGCGGGGGGCTCTGCGATTGCAGAGCTGATACGGGAAAAGAAGGTTCTGGAGGGCGGCCGTAACCTGTATAAAAGCTGCGGCCGGAGCAAATGCCAGAATCGTCACATAAACGGAGGAGGAGGGATTTGAACCCTCGCGCCGGTGCTGCCGACCTACTGGTGTTCGAAGCCAGACCCTTCAGCCACTTGGGTACTCCTCCAAAAAAATGCCAACTACTGCATTATACACTAAAATCCGTGTTTTGTGTAGTAGTTGGCGTTAATTTTTTTAGACATTTTCAGCATATTTTGAAACTATCTTAAAAATACCCTCAAATCTCCTTTAACTGGCTGCCGCCTGCATCTCGGTATATTCCGCAGGATTTGGAACAGGTACATCCACGGGCTGGCCGGGATCCGCGATTCCCACATCGCCGTCCAGGCTCACACTGAAGGTCTCCCCCTGCATGGTCATATCCATATCCATCTTGAGGCGCATCTTAATGCAGTCGCCGGCCGGATTCACCACATACTCTCCGCGGATATTGCGAAGCTTCATATCAAGACCGTCCAGCATGCCCGTAAGTCCGGTAGAGCCGAGTACCATCTGCATGTACTCGTTCATCCTGGCATCGTTGATGGTATAGCCGATGACCTTGTTCTCTCCCTCGTCCCACAGGTTAAAGTCTCCGGCCAAATCCTCCGGCACCTCGAAAGCCTTTGACGAAGCCATGGCCTGATTCATCATGTCGCCCATGGCCATGGGGTACTTAATCTTTTGTCCCGGCATATCCATGTAGGTATAGCCGTCCAGATAATACATGGAATAGGTGATAGGCTCACTGTCCGGAATTGTCATACGGCAATATGCCATGTAACGCAGCTGACTGGGGTCCTGCATATGATTCATCTTCATATTCATCTCCAGCCGCATGTCAATGGGACTGATACCTTCATTCTCAAGCAGGCTGCCTGTCATCTTCATCTTGAAATCGTAAAAGGCGTTCATATCCGTCATGTTCTGGTTCTTGGCTTCCACCGCCTTGTACAGCTCCAATGCTTCCTGTGACCGGGCCGCATAAGCGGTCATGGGACATAAAAGGACAGCTCCCAGAACCACTGCCAGCAGACGTTTCATTAATCTCATGTAATCCCTCCTTGTCTTAAACAAACCTTTGGTGTTATGTTCATTGTAACGCATCAGGTTTTATTTGTAAATGCGGAAGGATTTACGTTTTCCTTACATTTACAATTTTAACACCATTCATAATATCTATCCGGCACAATTTCCCAATAGATTTTGTCAATTGGATTTCATGTATTTAACGATATATAATATGTCTGCTGTTCAAAGCTGTATTAATTATACATAAAGATAAATCATCACGAAGGGGTATGGTATGAAATTTAACTGGAGCTATTTCTTTCAAACACTTCCCTATATTGCGGGCAAGTTGAATGTGACTCTGACTCTGACCATTATCAGTGCCGTTTTCTCGCTTGTCATCGGAATGGTCTTTGCCATCATCAGCTATTACAAAGTAAAGGGTGTGAGCCAGGTTCTAAAAATCTGGATATCCTTTGTCCGCGGTACACCGGTTGCCGCCCAGCTGTTCTTTTTCTATTACGGTCTGGCCAACTTAAGTTCCCTTATTCTTAATATGTCTCCCACCGTGGCTGTTGCGGTCATCATGAGCCTGAACATGGGAGCGTTTGTTTCAGAATCCATCCGCGGGGCATTGATTTCCGTGGATGAGGGGCAGAGGGAAGCAGCCATGGCCTTTGGCATGACAGGTTTCCAAATGACAATCAGAATTGTCATACCCCAGGCAATCCGTGTTGCGCTTCCGCCTCTATTCAATGACCTGATTAATCTTTTCAAAATGTCTTCCCTGGCATTTCTGGTTGGAGTCAGGGACGTGATGGGGGCCGCAAAAATTGAAGGAGCCAACACCTTCCAGTTCTTTGAGTGCTATGCCTGCGTCATGTTGATTTACTGGGTTATAACACTGATTCTCACGGCTTTCCAGAAAGTATTGGAAAAACGGTGCAATGCTATTTTTTAGACCGTTTGCTTATATATTATAATATTCATCAAATGGAGGAAACATATGAAAAGCAAAAAAGCAACCGCTCTTATTATCTCGGCAGCCCTGGCAGCTGCTTCCATGGCAGGCTGTTCAGGCCAGAGCCCGGAGCCTGCTGCCTCTGCCAAAGCCACACAGGCAAACCCGTCCGAACATGCAAAGACAGACAATTCCGGCAATGATACAGAACCGGCTGAAAGCCGCACTGTCATAGTAGGGACTGCCGGTACCGGCGAACCCTATTCCATGGTTGACGACCAGGGAAACTGGACAGGAGCTGAGGCTGACCTTTGGGCTGAAATCGAAGCCCGCACCGGATGGACCATCGAGATGAAACAGGTTTCAGATATGGCCTCCCTGTTTGGGGAATTAAACACCGGCCGTGTGGATGTAGCCGCAAACTGCTTTGCCATTACCGAAGCCCGTCTGAAAACATATATTGCATCTGACCCAATCTATGCGGATGCGCAGGTCATCATAGTCCGGCCGGACAGCGAATATAAGACAATGGATGATTTACGCGGACACACCATCGGTGTGACAGCCGGACAGGCTGCCCAGTCAACAGTTGAGAATATGGCTCCTGATTATGATTGGGAAATCGTAACTTATGAGGATTCAAATGCAGGTTTTCAGGATTGTTCCCTTGGGCGCATAGACTGTTATGCCAATACAGTTACCAACATCGAAAAAGCAGAAAGGGCCCAGAACCTGGAATTTCGTATGCTGGACCAAAAGCTGTTTGGAAATAACGTAGGCTGGTGGTTTGCTGACACGGAGGAGGGAGCCGGACTCCGCGATGATATCAATGTGGTATTAAAGGAAATGCATGAGGATGGAACCGTTTCTGAAATCATCACTAAATGGTTTTATGAGGATTTATCCCAGCTTATTAGCGACGAGTGGTTAACGGCAACCCACTAAATAACAGCTGAAAATCTGCAGTTGAAGGGAAATAACAGATGGTTACAGTAGAAAATCTGTCCAAAACATTCGGAACCGATACAGAAGTTCTAAAGGACATTAACCTGAATATAAAGAAAAATGAAATAGTGGCCATCCTGGGGCCATCGGGTACCGGAAAATCAACCCTGCTGCGCTGCCTGAACTTTCTGTGTATACCCACCACGGGAATCATTCAGATCGGCAATGCGCGTGTGGACGCAGCCAGGTATACTTCTAAGGAAGTACGGAACCTGCGGCGTCAATCTGCCATGGTATTCCAGGGCTATAATCTATTTAAGAATAAAACAGCTTTGGAAAATGTCATGGAAGCGCTTGTGACCGTTCATAACAGACCAAAGGCTGAAGCAGAGGAGACATCCCTGCGGCTTTTAGAGAAAGTAGGCATGCTGGACCGTAAGGATTTTTACCCGGCCAAGATGTCGGGCGGACAGCAGCAACGTGTGGCCATTGCCCGGGCCCTGGCGGTCAGTCCGGATGTTCTGCTCTTCGACGAGCCCACTTCCGCCCTGGATCCCGAACTTGTGGGAGAAGTACTGAATACCATTCGCCGGCTGGCCGAAGAGGATTCCACCATGGTCCTGGTCACCCACGAAATCAAATTCGCAAGAAACGTTGCAACCCGCATATTGTTCATGGACAACGGTATGATTGCGGCTGACGGTTCCCCTGAGGAACTCATTGATAACCCTGAAAATCCAAGGCTGCGCCAGTTTTTAAATTTCGTAAGCAAATAAAGTCAACTATACCGGCCTCACTGTCTGTGGGGCCTATTACATTCTATTCCAACTCAGGGAGGAAGCTGATGCTGACCGAACAAATCAAAGAAAAAGCAGAACAATGCAGAGAAGAAATAATCCAATTTCGCCGTGAACTCCACTGCCATCCGGAACTCTCTATGGAGGAGTATGAAACATCCCATAAAATTGCTGAGAAGTTACGCAGTCTGGAAGGGATGGAGGTGATTACAGGGGCTGCCGGCGGTACCGGGGTCGTCGGCAGCCTGACAGGAGCAAAGGGCGCTGGAAAAACAGTTCTTCTGCGTGCAGATATCGACGCGCTGCCCATAGAAGAAAAAACCGGACTTCCCTTTTCGTCAGAAACACCTGGCATAATGCACGCATGCGGACACGACGGACATGCTGCGTGGCTTTTAGGCAGTGCAATGATTCTGTCAAAGCTGCGCAGCCAGTTTTCCGGTCACGTGAAATTTGTATTCCAGCCCGGTGAGGAAAATGGAATTGGTGGAAGAAAAATGGTTGAGGAAGACCGCATACTGGAAAATTCTGCTGTAGACGCTGTTTTTGCCGCCCATGCATGGCCAGAAGCAGCGGCGGGAGAAATGTGTGTGGCAGAGAGATGTGCCTTTGGATATCCTGGAAGATTTGAAATACAGGTGACAGGGCAAGGCGGTCATAGTTCCTGGCCCCATGAGTGCATAGACCCCATTGCCATAACGAATCAGATTTATTCCGGTTTACAGCAAATCGTATCCCGACGTCTTCCTGAAACAGCGGCAAGGGTGCTGTGTAAGATTCTGCCTTCAGTGAGCTGCCAGGATATTAGGTGAAGAACATGTCAAACTGGATACCAATCTCATCTTGGAGGAGAGGATTTCAGTGAATATGTGGCCCGTGTTCCGGGAGCCTATGTATATGCCGGCATTGCAACTGAAAAAAATCAGGGAACGTTTGGACTCCACAGCAGCAGCTTTATGCTGGAGGAATCCGTGATACCCGGGATGGCCGCTGTATTCGCTCAGTTTGCAGTTGATTGTCTGGAAAAAGGAGGGTTTTAGCCCTCCTTCTATTCCCTAATTCAAATCATCGTTTTTCTCATTTTTTTCTGTCCTCACTGCCCAAAATACTGGTTCACCCCAGCCACCAGGCCGTCAGCCAGCGTAGTCAGCGTGGCCGCAGAATGGTCGGAAGCCTTGTCTCCCAGCTCTATATCCACGGACGGCACAGTGGAGAAGGAAGTCTGGGTCAGATCCATGGCCATGGAGCCGCCGGAGAATATCTTGACTCCCGCCCCCTTAAGACCTGCCACCAGGCTTTCGCCAAGGGCATTGTGCTGCTGCCAGTGAGATTTTACGGGTTCCATGTTCCGGTAGGATTCCACATTGGGAACGCTCATGTAAAATGCCCCCTTGTTATTGGTGGTGGAATCCCAGTGAAGAGCAATGTGGCAGTCGCTTGCATTATTGGCTATGACAGTCCTGGCTATATTGTCCAACTGGACATCGCCGCTCTCCCGGATCATCAGCACATCATATCCTGCTGCCAGCAGCTTATCCTTCAGTATCTTTGCCATGGACAGCGTCACCTTGCTCTCGGCGGTTCCGTCGGCAAAGGTCATGCCGCCTGACACGGCTGCCGCCAAGGTGGCCCCTGCGCCGGTGGTGCCCCCGGTTACCTTGGGTGTGCCGTCGGGATGACACAGCGTCTTGACAGAAGCTCCGCCCTTGGTTCCATGCCCCGCATTGACGCAGACCGTAATGCCCTTGGGGCTTGCTGCCTCGGAGCGGTACAGTACCGCCGCACCCGAATAAATCTTGGAAAACTCCGCGTATTTCCACGAAGGATTCAGGGTTATCTCCCCGCTGTCCACACATGCCCGGGGCGGCGCGGCCGTGGTCTCCGGAACCTGGGTGGTTATATATCCGGATGATATGTAACCCGGCGTTCCATTATAATCAATTCTGGTCCACTGCTCCCCCTTCCCGGTACGCTTTAGTCCGGTTCCGGGACTGGCGTATGTCAGAATGTTGGAATCGTCCCCTGTATCGCAGGCAGAGCGTATGCGTACACTGCCGCCGTTTGATGATTTCACATAGACAGTGTCTGATATATCCTCAAACTGAGGCATGGGTGCCGTGGTTCGCTCTGTGTCCAGTTTGATGGTCTCGGCCTTACTGCCTTTATCCGCACTGCCTTCTTCCCGCGCAACTGAGGGCTCGCCGGCTGACGGGCTCTCCTGGCCCCAGGACACCTCCCCGCCTTCGGACTGGATTCCGGCCTTCATCTCGCTGCTGGGCACATAGTTTCCACACCCGGTCAGACCCATGCCGGCGGCCATGATGCCTGCCAGCCCAATGGCGGCCAGACCATTTACCCGCCGTTTGTTACGTGCCATTCCGTTGCGTTCCATTCTGTCTGCGGGCGCCGCACTGCTTTTACATGCGGCGCTGCTTTCTCTTATCTTCCGTTTCATCTTATTATGGTACCTCCGCCTGCCACATAATCCCCGTCGTAGAATACCACGGCCTGTCCCGGAGTCACGGCCCGGACCGGCTCATGGAAACGGCATTCCACCATATCATTCCCGATTTCACGGATGGTACAGGGACTTCCTTTGTGGCTGTATCTGATTTTGGCCAAGACATCCATGGACTTTCCATGAAGCCCGTCAACTGCCATCCAGTTCAGTTTATCGCAGCGTAGCACATTTGTAAATACATCCTGGTTGTCACCGATGACAACTTCATTTGTTTCAGGGCGTATTTCCACCACGAAAACAGGGCGGCCCATGGAAAGGTTCAGCCCCTTTCTCTGGCCCACCGTATAGTGGGTAATGCCCCTATGACGGCCCAGGACATTGCCGTCCAGGTCCACGAAGTTTCCCGGCGGCAGCTCCCTGCCCGTGTATTCCTCAATAAATGACGCGTAATCGTGGTCCGGGATAAAGCATATCTCCTGGCTGTCCGGTTTATGTGCCACCGGAAGTCCCAGGCGCTCTGCCATGTCCCGTATCTCCTCCTTATGGTAGCTTCCCACAGGCATCAGGGTATGGGACAGCTGTTCCTGGGTCAGGTTGTAGAGAGCGTATGTCTGGTCCTTTGCGGCGGTCACCGAGGTCTTTAGGGAATAACGCCCTCCCGGCAGCCTGTCTATCTGCGCATAATGACCTGTGGCAATGTAATCAGCCCCGATGGCCATGCTCCGCCTGAGCAGTGACTCCCACTTCACGTGGCGGTTGCAGGCAATACACGGGTTGGGCGTCCTTCCCTCCACGTACTCACCCGCAAAATAATCCATCACGTTTTTACGGAACTCTTCCTTGAAATTCATGACATAATAAGGGATACCCAGGTCCATGGCAACCCTTCTGGCGTCATCCACCGCGCTTAGACCGCAGCATCCGCCCTCTGCCTCCTGAACCTCAGCATCCTCGTCCTGCCAAATCTGCATGGTCACGCCAATCACATCGTAACCCTGTTCCTTTAACAGCCAGGCTGCCACGGAGGAGTCAACTCCTCCTGACATGCCTACTACTACCTTCCTGCTCAATAGTTCTCCTCTTCTTCCTCTTCCTCAATATTATCCTTGGGTTTTTCCAAGCCCTCAATGGTAATACCGTTTTTCTGTGCATAATCCCAGAGAGCCGCATGGATTGCTTCCTCTGCCAACAGAGAACAGTGTACCTTAACAGGCGGCAGTCCGTCAAGTGCTTCCATGACTGCTTTATTGGTAACGGCCATGGCCTCCTGGACCGTCTTTCCCTTTACCAGCTCCGTGGCCATGCTGCTGGTTGCCACGGCAGCCCCGCAGCCAAAGGTTTTGAACTTCACGTCACGGATAATCTGGTTCTCATCAATATCCAGGTAAATCCGCATAATATCGCCGCATTTGGGATTTCCCACTGTCCCCATTCCGCTGGGGTTCTCTATCTCACCCACATTTCTGGGGTGCTCAAAATGGTCCATTACTTTTTCTGTGTACATCTATATTCCTCCTGAATCGTTCCAAGTTTATCTTTCATACAGGCACTTCCCTGTATATTATTTTTTCTCACCGCCATTGTGCTTTATATAATCCTCATACAAAGGCGACATGCTCCGCAGGTATCCCACGATATCCTTAATCTGCTCCGTCACGTAATCCATCTCCTCCTTTGTGTTCTCCCCGCTTAAGGTAAGACGGAGAGAGCCGTGGGCAATCTCATGAGGCAGCCCGATGGCCAAAAGCACATGGGATGGGTCCAGTGACCCTGAAGTGCAGGCTGAACCGCTGGATCCGCAGATGCCTGCCATATCCAGTTTGATGAGAAGGGATTCACCTTCAATAAACTGGAAAGCAAAATTCACATTGCCCGGAAGGCGGCTGGTGCGTGAGCCGTTAATCCTGGTAAAGGGCACCTCGTCCATGACCCGCTTCATCAGATAATCCCGCAGTTTCGTTTCCCTGGCAGCCCGTTCCTCCATGTTGGCCATGGCCAGCTCCACCGCCTTGCCGTATCCCACTATACCGGGCACATTCTCTGTTCCGGCACGGCGCTTGCGCTCCTGGGCGCCTCCGTGGATGAAGGAACGAATCTTAACACCTGTGCGGATATAGAGAAATCCAATTCCCTTGGGCCCGTTCAGCTTATGTCCGCTGGAACTGAGCATGTCAATATTGTACTCATCCACATCAATGGGCACATGGGCAAATGCCTGTACCGCATCGGTGTGGAACAAAATCCCGTGTTCCCTGGCAATGGCCCCAATCTCCTTGATGGGCTCGATGGTACCGATCTCATTATTGGCAAACATCACTGATATGAGGATGGTGTCCGGCCGGATGGCCTTCTTAAGCTCATCCAGCTTGACCACTCCATTTTCATCCACATCCAGATATGTGACCTCGTATCCCCTTTTCTCCAGGTACTGGCAGGTGTGAAGGATGGCGTGGTGCTCAATCTTGGTGGTGATGATGTGTTTCCCTTTATTTCCATAGGCCTCTGCCGTGGCCACCAGGGCCCAGTTATCGGCCTCGCTGCCTCCGGCCGTAAAATATATCTCATTGGTCTTTGCACCCAGGGACCGGGCAATGGTCTCTCTTGCATGGTTTACGGCCTTTTTACTCTCAGTGGAGAAGTCGTAGACCGAGGAGGGGTTGCCGTAATACTCCGTAAAGTATGGAAGCATGGACTCCACCACCTCCGGCCTGGTCTTTGTGGTGGCCGCATTATCCAGATAAATCAATTGCTTCATAATCAAAATCCGCCTTTCTGTAGTCCTAAAGTTAAAAGCTTCATCTACGCTTTTTACTATACCATAGTATTCCTACAATTTCAATAGGAATACTTGTTTTATATGGCACTACTGTTATTATATGAAAAATTCAAGGATATTACCATTTTCCAGATTATGTAAAACTACATTTGTGTCCTTATAATCAATCCATGACTATCTGAAAACGGCCAGTCAACCTATATTTAGACACACTTTATTCAAAAAGGCCATCCCACTACAGGGACAGCCTATCTTCATATCATACAATCTTTTCCACCAAAATCGAAAATAGTTTATGACCATACTTCTCTATTCATCAATATTAGGAATTTCATTAGTCAATGCATTTTTTGTTGCATTCATTGTGTCACGGTTATTAATCATCCGAACGATGTCATAAAAAATATCCTTGCGGGTTTTATATGATTTTTTTGTAATACCAATTTTTTCTGCTAACTGTAATGCCAATGCTTTCGTAATTTTGTCGTTAGCCTGCAATGCCTTTACTACTTCAATCGTAATATTCTCATAGCATAAGGACTCCAGCCCCATTGTTTGTAATATATTTAATAAATCACAGCCACCTCGGGGCCTTTTAACAGGAGCTAGTGCCTCTACATTGGAAACAGATTCCCTAATCTTATCAAAATAATTTTTAGTCTGGTCAACCGTAAATGTATCCAACATCTTTAAAGCATCAAAAAAGGCTTCCATCTCATCACACGCTTTTATATCATGACTTAAATTACAGTCATTATAGAATAACCGCATCAACTCTATCCTTATATTTTTAATCATATTTCTTCTCCTGAATCATAATATTTTCGCTATATAATCTACTAGTTCTGTTATCTCACCCTGATTATCATATTCTGTATTATAGGCCGGCATACCCAGACCCATGGCATTTTCTATATCAGTTCTCTTGTAAACAATGTGGTCATACAAAACCTTTCCTTTTAAACCATCCATCGACTTCTCCCACTGTTTTAGCTGATCTATACCTCTTTGGTGTACATCCGTACACCCATATCTATTATATGTATTAGGCGCCACCTGAACCATGCTCAACACAGCTGCTTTGAGTTCTATATGACCAACAAATGACTTATATATACAGTTTTTGTATAATCCGTTTTGGATTCCTATCTCCAACATCTGCTTATATGCCAATAGCTTACTATATATTTTATTATCTATCATATGTATTAAATGATTCAAACCACGTAAGGACAGTTCGCTGGGTATCAGAGGCACAATATAAAAATGCGAAGCCGCCAAAGCATTCTGTGTTATATTCATCGTTGCCGGAGGACAATCAAAAACAATATAATCATACTCACTTTCAAGGTTATTATCATCTATCCATTTACAAATCAAGGTTTTCTTATCCCAATCATGGAAATCATCCGCATGAGCTGTACTTGCTAAATCAAACTCAAATTCATCTAATTCCTCTATTGATGGGAGGATATCTAAATTTTTAAACCGTTTCAGCGGAGCCTTTTCAATTATCTGGGTATCTGGCATCTGGGTTCTGTTTATATACGACTTAAATATTGCTGCAACACTGTTATCTTCTGTAAATTCCTTGGATTTTAAACACGCACGGCTCAGATTTGCTTGATGGTCCACATCTATAAGCAGTACTTTTCCTTTCGTTGATAACCCTGCGGCTAAATTTAATGCTAATGTTGTTTTTCCCACCCCGCCCTTATAGTTAATTATACATACTCTCTTCTGTCCTTTTGTCATTGAAAAATACCGCTCCTTCTCTCTCTTGATTTTAATCTCCTGTATTCGTATCCTATCTATATCGTCTAATTCCTTTTCAAGGTATGCTGATGGTATACCTAATATTTTGCTTGCATTTTCCAAATGGTGCTGCGGTATCCTCCTTCTGAGTTTTATCCAGTCATTTATCTGCTGAGATGTAACCTCTAGTTTGTTAGCTAAATTCAAATAAGAAATATCATACAATTTACATACATACTCCAGTCCCAGCAAAATACCCACCTCCTTACTATATTTAATAGTATAGTTGATTTGACTTGGTATGTCAATTTATTTTTGACTTATTTAATATGTCATTCTTCTTTAATCTTGACTAAACCACTTTATTCTCCATGCCAAAACTTAAAATACCATAATTATTCTAATATCTTCATATACAAAATCAGGAGCTCGAAGTACACTGTAATGAAATCGCAGTCTGCCTCTCACTCCTAATTATAATAATGATTCCGTTCCTTAATACCAATACGGCTCCCATTCCCCCACAAGCCTGGTAAGCGCCTCCATATAAAAATAATCCCCCCAGGTATTGCACTCATCCCCACCCCGGTTGGCGCAGGGATTGCCCGCGCTGGCCCTGGCATAGGTGCCGTGGAAAAGAAGGCCGTTTGACTCCTGGGGAAGCCCGGTGTCTGGGTGCCGGACGCCACGAGGACGGGGAAGGGGCTGTCTCCGTTGCATTCTTCACCGGCTTTATCCTGGGTACCTGCCTGGGCGTTTTCTGCCTGTTCCACATTGACCAGGTTGTCATGCTTTTGGGAGCCACGGAAACCATCAAGCCCTTTGCAGTGGAATATGCCCGCTACATTTTCCTGGCCACGCCTTTCATGATGTGTTCCTTTATCATGAATAACCTGCTGCGGCTCCAGGGCCTGGCCGCCTTTGCCATGGTGGGAATCACCACAGGCGGCATCCTTAACATTGCCCTGGACCCCATCTTTATCTTCGGCCTGGGTCTGGGTACCTCCGGGGCCGCCATTGCCACCGGCCTGTCCCAGTTTATCAGTTTCTGCATTCTTCTCGCCCAGTGCAACCTGCGCAGGGAGTGTATCCATATCCGCATCGGCAATTTCCGTCCATCCCTTTTCCTTTTTCGGCAAAATCTTAAGCGGCGGCCTGCCCTCCCTGACCCGTCAGGGTATGGCCAGTATTGCGACCATTGTTTTAAATACCACGGCCCACCCCTTTGGCGACGCTGCCATCGCGGCCATGGCCATCGTAAACCGCCTGATCTACTTCGTCAACTCTTCCGGTGCTGCTCATCGCCACACATCACCTGGGCCTTTTCGGCATCCAGCTGGCCCAGCCCATTGCAGACATCGGCACCCTGGTTCTCACGCTAGTCATAATCCGGGGCATATTCAGGGAATTTAACAGGATGAAGCAGACTGTAAAACCAACTGCTTAGAAAGTGTATGGAAATTGCTCCGGGGATGCCTCCAAATCGCCGTCCAATGGGTTCTACATCCTGGAATTCATCATATATTTTTAATAATTCCCATCTCCAGGAGCGTTTATGAATCACTCATTGACCGCATCCTCCCCTGTCTCCAAGCGTCTGTCACCCAGGAAAATGGCCTTCATCACCGGGACCTTACTCCTGACCTCCACCGGGTTCATATGCAGGATACTGGGATTCTTCTATAGAATCTTCATGTCCAGGACCATCGGTGCCGAGGGACTGGGTATTTACAATATGGTGCACCCCATATTCAGCATCTGTTTCGCTGTCTGCGCAGGCTCCATCCAGACCGCCCTGTCGCAGTACGTGGCTGCCAACCAGACCAGGGGCAAAGCCGTATTCAGGACGGGTCTGGTTATTGCCATGGGCATGTCCTTCCTCCTGGCCTGGGGCATCTATGGAAATGCCGGTTTCCTTGCAGAAAAGCTTCTGCTGGAGCCCAGATGCGCTCCCTATCTGCCGGTGATGGCTGTGTCCGTTCCCTTCGCGGCCCTCCACGCCTGTATCAACGGTTACTACTACGGCATGCAGAAAGCCCGTGTCCCGGCCTTTTCCCAGGTGGCGGAGCAGGTCATACGCATGGGTGCCGTGTTCCTCATTGCCAGCATCTGGCTGGAATCAGGCCGCCAGATCACCGTAAGCCTGGCTGTATACGGGCACCTGATTGGCGAGATGGCATCTGCCGTGTTCACCGTGTTCTGTCTCGGATTCTTTCCGCCCTGCAAAGACGGAGACTCCCGCCGCGCTCCTGCCATCCCCCTTTCCTTTGGCGCCACCGCGGCTCCCCTTATGGCCCTGGCCCTTCCCCTTATGGGAAACCGGCTGATTTTAAATGTACTGGGAAGTGCGGAAGCCATATGGATTCCCAACAAGCTGATGAGCTCCGGCCTTACCAACTCCGAGGCCCTGTCCGTATACGGCGTCCTGACCAGCATGGCCTTGCCGTTCATTCTGTTTCCCTCCGCCATCACCAACTCCATGGCCGTGCTCCTGCTGCCCACGGTGGCCGAAGCCCAGGCCGACGGCAACGAGGCCCGTATTTCCTCCATGATATCCATGTCCCTGCGATACAGCTGCTATATGGGCGTGCTGTGCATCGGCATATTCACCATTTTTGGGAACCAGCTGGGCGTCAGCGTATTCCACGACCAAAACGCGGGTACATATATCACCATCCTGTCATGGCTGTGTCCCTTCATGTACCTGGCCACTACTATGGGCAGCATCTTAAACGGCCTCGGCAGGACTTCATCCACCTTTTTCCAGAATGTGTCTGCCATGGTCATACGGCTGGCGTTTGTGCTCTTTGCCATTCCCAGATACGGAATTCTGGGATACCTGTGGGGCATGCTGGTCAGTGAACTGGCTCTGGCCCTCATGAGCTTCCTTGCGGTGAAGCGTCTGGTACCCTTTTGCTGGGATACCATCAACATGATAGTTAAGCCTGTACTCCTTCTGCTGGTCTCCATCGGCATGTACCTGGCATTTTCACAGGCCTGCGTCTGGCTTAAAGAGCTTCCCCTCTTTATCATGACAACGGTGCAGATTCTGTTCCTGAGCTTCAGCTACATGGGACTTCTGCTCCTGTTCCACAAAAAGCGGCCCCTGCCTTAGAGCCAGGGACCGCTTTTTCCATCGCAAGCAGTATCTTTTTCAACGTTCTTCTCACGTGTTATATTTTTCCACATAATAGCTGAGGATGTCTGTCAATATATAAGACTCATATATCTCGAATACCATCTCATTATCATGATACAGACAGAAGGAGGTGGCGTTGATTCTGAGCAAAGGCTGATTTTCCTCCGTCTCCAGATATCCGTAGATTTCGCTGCTCCCCACCGTGGCGTTTAAAATTTGCCGCGCCTTTGTGAAGGAGAGCTGGTAAAAGGATTTCAGCACCTCATACAGGGAGTTGCGGTTGAAGTCAAATAACTCCAGCTTGGGAAACAGCTTCTTTGGAAGAATGGAGGTATTGATACAATAGGGCCTGCCGTCCGCATAATAAATGCTCTTGATGACGTAGACCTCCTCCCTCTCCTTTAAGCCCATCCTGCGCCTTATGTCCGCGTCGGCTTCCTCCGCCTTCAGGGACAGCAGCCTTTTGGACGGCGTCTTTCCCTGGTGGAGGATGGCTTCGGTAAAGCTGTAGATGCGTGACAGTCCCTCCGACGCATGGTCCCTGACAAAGCTTCCTTTTCCCCTGATTCGGTAGAGCAGTCCCTCATGAACCAGCTCGTCTATGGCCTTTCTGACTGTAATCCTGCTCACCCCATAGGATGCGCACAGCTCATTTTCCGATGGAATGACCTGGTTGGGCCTGTATTCCATGCTCTCGATTTTATGTATGATATCCTGCCTGATCTGCTCATATTTGGCTAATTTCTCTCTCATAATAACCTCAATCCGCACTTTTTCTGTTTTTATCATTATATACTGAGAGAGACATTCTTTCAACTTATTGAAGAGAGAAAAGGGGTTACTTCGCTGTTTTCTGCGATATTTTCCTCCAGTTCATATACCCATAGAGGGAATTCAGCAGATTCACTGTCTTCATCACAATGATGAGCAGGGCCGTGGTATCCCCTGATACAAACACCATAATCCACATGATGATGGACAGCGCGTTGACAATGACCCACATAAGCCACTGCTCGGAATAACGGAGCAAATAGAGCATACTGGCTATGACGGAAACCACTGTGGTCAGTGAATCCATAAATACAAAGGAACCGCCCATGTATTTTAACAGTTCTGAATATCCCCATACTCCCGCGGCCGTGGCCGCCGCCACCCCTGCCATAAGCTTAGGCGTCATGGTGCGGAACCGGACCTCGCCGTCGCTGGTTGCGTTCCTATTCCACAGATAGATGGCAGTGGCGCTGACCGGAATGCTGTAGAGAACATTGTACATTACCTCGCCGTACAGCGGGATTCCCAGGCACTGGTACGCGTACAGGGCGCTGTTGATGATGGCAAAGTAAAGCCCTGCCACCTTGCCCTTGGCTCCCAGAACCAGGTTCAGGCTGCCTGTAAGGCTTAAGACCAGCATGAACGGCGTATCCCCGTTGATAAACCATATAACGGTCATAAGCGAGCACACAAAAACCAGCCAGACTTTTTCAAATATACTCCAATCACGAAAGAACTCTTTTATCTTATTCATATAAACTTCCCCTCCACATTCGTATGTTATATGCAGCCATTCAGGATATAGGACGCAAAATCCTGCTGTTCAAACATTTCCCTGGTCATCACCGGCCCCTGGATGCTTACGATTTCCGATGCCACCCGGTTAGCCAGTCTCACACATTGCTCCGTATCCAGCCCCTTGGAATACCCCGCAATCATGGCTGCCACGTGGCTGTCTCCCGCCCCTATGGTATCCTTTACCCGGGTCTTACAGGCAGGAATCGTCTTTATCCTGCTGCCGTCATAATACATGGTGCCGGAAGCCCCCATGGTGACCACCACAAGGTTATGGTTCAGGCCGTGCAGATACCTCAGGCAGCCCTCCACAGACGGCTGCTTCGTGTAATCAAAGGCTTCCTTCTCATTGAGATGGAGAATGGGCTCCACTGAAAGGATGCGCTCCATCACATCCCCGTCAATGTCGGTTATGACAGGCCCCGGAGCAAAGAAAACGCGTTTTTCCTTCATCCTGTCCTTCGCGCCCTCCATCCAGCCGGATATGACCCTGCCGCTGTTACCGCACACCTGGTATCCGGCCACATAGATGCTGTCATAGACATCCTGGGACAGCTGTTCAAACCAGGAGGGCCTAAAGCACCCTTCCGCGCCCTTGACCGTGATGAATGTGCGCTCCCCATCCTCCTCCACCAGACACAGGCAGTAACCATTGTCCGACTCTTCTTCCCTGATAAGGATGGGGTATCCCAGTTTTTCCAGATCGCCTGCAATCATATTCCCGTACATGCCCCTTCCCACAGGCACGAAAAGGTCGTGGTCCGCGTCAAAGCCCCGCAGCGTACCGGCCACGTTGTAGGCACATCCCCCCACAGCTGACACGGTTTCACTGCACAGAATGTCCTCCCCGCTTTTAGGCAGGCGCTTTATCTTCATGATAATATCAATGATGGCTGCACCTATCACAAGGGTTTTCATGCAAGTCTCTCCCTTCCTTTTTCCAGTATCTGTATGTAATGGTCAAAGTCAGCGTCATTCTGCTGCCTCAGGGTTTCAATGTATTCCTGTTTTATCTGTCCAAGCCCTGTAAATGCCCCGCAGACAGCAGTTGCCATGGCTCCAATGGTGTCTGTGTCGCCTGCCATGTTGGCGCAGAGCAGGCAGGACCGGTTGGGGTCCTGGGCAAAGTATGCCACGGACAGGGCTGCCGGCACGGACTCAATAATCCCCACCCCGGCGCCTACCACATCGTAGAGCCTGCGGATGAACCCCTCATCATCCCCCCTGTGGGCTTTGGCAATGTCCAGGCCGATCTTCAAGCGCTCTCCCAGCTTTGGACTGAAGGTCTCGCAGCCCATGCCGTAACCAATCTCCTCAATCCCAAACACATCCTCCATGACCTCATCAAAGCCATCCTTCACCATGGCCGAGCTCACTGCCTCCGCAATCATGGCCGCACCGGCTATGGTCACATCGCTGGTATGCGTGGCTCTTGATACCTGGTACACATACCTGGCAAGGTCCTCCTTCTGTTCCGGCCTGAACAGGCAGCCGATGGGGGCAATCCTCATGGCGCTTCCGTTGGACAGTGCCTTGTCCGTAATCCTGGAATCCTGGATGTTGTCCCTGAAATTCGCCAGAGCCACCTTGGAGGTGGGGCCCAGGATATTGTTCTCAAAGGCATTCTCCTTTTCAGCCCAGGCTAACATCCTAAGGGCAATGTCCCTTGTGTCCGGTTCATAGTCAGTGGACGCAATGGAGTCCAGCAGAACCAGAGCCTGGCCCGTATCATCGGTGAACTGTCCCTTCTTATAATTAAAAGCCACATCATTCTCAGCCGGTCCGTCTAAAAATCCCTCAATCCGTCCGAAAAAAGCTTTCACTCTCTTTCTCCCCCACAACTCCGCAGGCATGCCCATGGCGTCGCCCAGAGCCATCCCGAAAAGGGCTCCGGCAATTTTGTCTCTCATACTGTTACCTCCTGGCAAGATTATTATTACATATTATTACATATTGTCATTACAGCTTGTATTATTATCTGCATTATAGTATCATCTGACATTCCTGTCAATATAAAAATACATATTTATGCACATGGTCACAAAATCCCAATATTCCACCACTTTATCGCACTTGTTTTTATGTATTTTGTATAATCACGACAGGTTCCGTTCCTGTCTCTCCGGCAGGATTCATTTTTCGGCTTTTTGCCATCCGTCCATCTGGTTGACTTTCCCAATGTTTCGAGATATAGTATTTAAATGGCTATTTTTGAAATACGAAAGGATTGTGAATTATATGGAGAAGAACAAAGAAGCAAAAGAGGTGGACCTGGGCACGGGAAGCGTGGGAAAACTTCTTTTTCAGTTGGCTCTGCCGGCCATTACAGCCCAAATCATCAACGTGCTGTATAACATGGTGGACCGTATGTATATCGGCCATCTGCCCGGCGAAGGCGCCCATGCGCTTACAGGCGTGGGCGTCACCTTCCCGGTTATCATGGCGATTTCCGCCTTTGCTGCCCTGGTAAGCATGGGCGGCGCTCCCAGGGCATCCATTATGCTGGGCAAGGGCAGAAAGGAAGAAGCAGAAAACATCCTGGGCAACTGTACCACTGCTCTTATAACCGTGGCCGTTGTCCTGACTGCTTTCTTCCTCATCTTCGGCCGCAGCATCCTGCTGATGTTCGGAGCCAGCGGCAATACCATAGAGTATGGGTGGGCTTACATGCAGATTTATTCCCTGGGAACCATTTTCGTACAGCTGGCTCTGGGACTCAACGCCTTCATCAATGCCCAGGGATATGCCAAGACAGGCATGTACACCGTGCTCATCGGAGCCATATGCAACATCATCCTGGACCCTATTCTCATGTTTGTGTTCCATATGGGCGTGCGGGGCGCTGCCCTGGCAACCATCATCTCCCAGGGAATTTCCGCTGTCTGGGTTGTCCTGTTCCTCATATCAAATAAGAGTTACCTGAAAATACGCGCCTGTTACATGCGGCCTAAAAGGGAAATCCTCATGCCGGCCATTGCGCTGGGCGCTGCCCCCTTTGTCATGCAGTTCACGGAAAGCATCCTGAACATCTGTTTTAACACCTCCCTCCTAAAGTACGGAGGCGATGTGGCAGTGGGGGCCATGACCATCATGGGAAGCGTGATGCAGTTCTCCCTCCTGCCCCTTCAGGGACTGACCCAAGGCGCACAACCTATTATCAGCTTTAACTACGGCGCTAAAAAGCTGGACCGCGTAAGCAGGACCTTCCGGCTGCTTCTGACCTCATGTTTGACCTACTCCACCGCCCTCTGGGCCGTGGCCATGTTCGCGCCCATGGTATATATCCGCATCTTTACCCACGACGCCGCCCTGACAGACTTCAGCGAGTGGTCTATCCGCATCTATATGGCCGCGTCCCTGCTCTTCGGAGCCCAGCTGGCATGCCAGCAGACCTTTATCGCTATCGGCGACAGCAAGACCTCCCTGTTTCTGGCCCTGCTGCGCAAGGTCATCCTGCTGATACCGTTGATTTACATTCTGCCTAACATCTTTGAAAACAAGGTGTTTGCCGTGTTCGTGGCAGAACCCATTGCCGATACCATAGCAGTGTGCACCACGGTAACACTGTTCATTCTTACCTTCCGGAAAATGAAGCGGAAGTTGGGAGCTCATGCCTGACTCTATCCGAGCCCGATGATCGGAAAGCAATATCCCAAACATAGAACACCCCAAAGCCTTTCTTATCAGCTTTGGGGTGTTCTATGTATTGGATTTCCACTGACCTCACTTCTCTTTTAACCGGCTTGTCAGCTCTTTTAGCCGGTTTCACGGCCTATTGTTCCGGACAGACTGCCCGCATACCGCCCTCTACACCCGGTCGTAAATCTGCTGAAGGAACTTCACATCCTCATGATAACGCTCCCTGCCGGAATTCTCCAGCAGCATGGCAATATGGGGCTTTCTCTCCTTAACATGCTTCATAAGGGGTTCATACCGGAAAAGACCGTCACCCACATGTCGGAACATCTGTTCCTGACCGTCAAAGACAAAATCCTTCACATGAAGGGCCCCTATGCGGTCGCCGTAATATGCAAAGGCCCTGTCAATGACTTGCTTCTGGGCCTCCGGCTCCACCTGATAGGGGTGGATCAGGTTCACGGCGTCCAGTATCACCTCCACATTGGGGGAATCAATGTCCTCCAGAAACCGCTTCATCCTGGCAGGGCTGTACAGCGTGTGGTTAAATACGCCCTCCACCCCCACGATAACGCCCAGTTTCTCGGCCGCAGCCACGATCTCCCTCATACTCTTAAGAAGCAGCCGGTAAGCGTCCTCCGTATAGGATTCCTCTGTGACCCTAAAATCCGGGTCCAGGCGTCCGGTCTCTGTTCCCACCATATCAGCCCCTATGATTCTGGCATATTTCATGTGTTCGATGAAACGCGCCACCTCTGCCTGGCGCCTGGATTCAATGGGGTTTGTGGGATTAATGTAGCAGCCCAGCACAGCCACATGGATTTGGTTCTTCTCCAGCTCCCTGGCAATGGTCCGGGCAAATCCGGAGCTGTAATGGCCTGTGGTAAAATCGTAATCGCTGATGGACTTTCCAAATGCCAGCTGGATCTGGCGGATATCATGTTCCCTCACCTGGGCAAACAGCTTTTCCATTTCCATCTTTGGACATAAATCATGGCATCTCATGCCTGTATTCAGTTTCATGGACCCTTCTCCTTTGCAAACGTTTTCAATCCCTATTTTACCACGGCTATTCCCGGCCGGCCAGTCCTTTTTTCGTCTTTTTTATTTTTTTCTTTCATATCTTTTTTCTTCATATAGGCATCCATGGCATCTGCAACCGTCTTGGAATAGGCCACTGCCTCCACCACTGTCTTGGCTCCCAGAACCACATCGCCGGAGGCAAAGATTCCCTCCACCGTTGTCTCCCCCTGTTCGTCCGTCTCCAAAAGGCCGTTTCTGGTGGCCTTCAGCCCCTCTGTGGTATTGACCAGCTTGCTCTTTGGCCCCTGGCTTATGGAGATAATAACAGAATCAGCGTAAACCTGCTCTTTTTCATCGGAAACCCCTGCCGCATTGCCTTCCTCATCATACAGAATCTGCTGGAATACAGGCCCGTTGTCATTGATTTCCACAACATTCCTGTTAAACTCGAATTTAGCTCCGTCCAGCATGGCGTACTGTGTCTCGTGAAGGCTGGCGTCCGAGTGGTTCCCTCTGGCATAGAGGGTCACATGGTGGGAACCCTTTCGGATGACGGTCCTGGCCACGTCCATAGCGGAATTGCCCACTCCGATAACAGCCACCCTGTCTCCCAGGTCGTAGGCATCCGGATTGGCCAGGTAATCAATGGCAAAATGCACATTTCCCAGGGATTCTCCCTTGATTCCCAGCTTTTTTGGACGCCATACACCGGTGCCGATGAAGATGCTCTCATATCCGTCCCGGAACAGGTCCTTGATTTCCAGGGCTCCCCCTATGGTGGTATTGGGACGAATCCTGATTCCCATGGACAGAAGCTTTTTCTTATAGCGCTCCAAAATTGCCTTTGGCAGACGGAATTCCGGTATGCCGTACTGCAATACGCCGCCAATCTTGTCCCTGGAGTCAAAGATGGTCACACTGTACCCTTTCTGTGTCAGCAGAATGGCAATTGTGATTCCCGCGGGCCCCGCTCCGATGACAGCCACCTTTTTCCCGTTCTTTGGCTGGCACCGGACGTCAATACGCTCCAGGCATGTGTCTGATATATAATTCTCTATGCTGCTCACATGGACCGGCTGTCCCTTTCTTCCCAGGACACAGTGGCCCTCACACTGCCGCTCATGATTGCATACCAGGGAACACACCAGTGACATGGGGTTGTTGGAAAACAGCATGGCTCCCGCCTCCTCCAGTCCCCCCTCTTTCAGGGCCTTGATCATCGTGGGTATGGGGGTGTGGATTGGGCATCCCTGCTGACACATGGGTTTCTTACACTGCAGGCAACGGTTGGCCTCGTCGATTACATGAACTGCCATGGCATGATTCCTCCTTTAAACTGCTCTCATCTCTTTTTGCAGCCCCAATCATAGCACAGCCGTCCGGGCGAAGCAACAGCGCCGGTGTACTTTTTGCGAAACAGCCCGTCGCAAAATTAACGGAGCAGACCGGCAATTCTCAGAGGCGGTTCCGGCCCGCGCAGATCCCCTCACAGCAAAATGCCCCCGGGGCAGGTTTCTTACCTGAATCCCGAGGGCATTTTGCTGTAAACAGTACAGGGCAATCTGTGGCTTTCCTTTCCCGCACTTGTTAAATGCTTCACCCGTTAAATAAATAACTTTTAATCCGTTTCTGCCGCTACCGCTGCACGGCGGCCCTGCTTCCCCTGACAGCCCGGAACACGCCGGACATCTCCAGCATCTTGGCCACATTGAAAAAGATGAAGGAATCAATGGGCCATTTCACTATGTTCTGTATAACACGGGGAGGCAGAAGCAGCATGAACGCCTGCCCGTACAGGATACTGAGACACAGGGTGTTGAGAATCACGTTGCACACCAGGCAGACCAGGAAGTGGGCCGCCAGCACCCTGGTGAACTTTAACGGCTTCTTATAAAAGAAAAACCCGTAAATCAGTCCGGCCAGCATGGTTACCAGCGTCAGGCCGGGAAAGAAGGCGCCAACCGGCTTTATGAGATACTTGATAATGTCCAGAGCCCCCGCGAACAGACAGCTGACAGCGGGTCCGAACAGATAGGCCACTAATTGGTTGGGTATGCCGGAAAAGCCGATTCTCTGGGTGTTAGTCAGCTCAATGCGGAAATTCACCAGGATGATTGCCGCTGCCGCCAGCATGGCGCACACAGTGATGGTCCGGACGCTTTTAAGCTCCCGGGATGAACTGCCAAACAATTCTGCTAATTTCTTCATGATTCATTACCTCCTTTGCAGATTTCACGGACTACAAACGGAGATATGCAATGGCAGGTGCAGGAACCTTTCTTCCTTGCATACAAAAAACGGCCCCGGAAACCTATCCGACGCACGTTTATATGCCCGGACATGACTTCCCTGTGCGAGAGCGTGTTATATCATTGATTTCCATACACGCTTTTGGCCGGCGTAAACCGGCTGCACATAAAACAGGCCGCTCCATCTATCTCTGTTGCAGCGGGATGCGGTATATGTACCGCAGACAGATTCCCCTTGGGAATCCTCTTTCGTCCAGCTGACAACTCCCTGTCCAGCCGGCACTTAACGCACATATACCTACTCTGCTTCTGTTTTTATTGTACCTTCTACTATACACTATATCTGAAGATATGCAAGCACTTTTTTATTTTCCTTACGGCGCTTTTCCTTACGGCGCTTCCCAGTAATAGCTCCCGCCCTCCAGAGTGCGGATGGCAAAATCCTCATCATACAGATATTCCAGACAGGAAAAGGTCTTGCTTATGACCATCTTAAGCTTGATAAACTCAGACTGGTCCCTGGGCACATGGTCTATACCGTAGGCCAGGCATGCCACCTCCCTGGTGGTCATCCTGTGATGGCCGTGGTCCAGTATATGCTTGATTAAATCCGTCTTGTCCAGATAGGCAAAGACAATCCGGTCCACCACCCGCTTCACATCCCGGATGGGCTCCTTGTGAGCCGGAAGAATCAGGCAGTCTCCGTACTGGTGCTTCAGCCTTTCCAGGGAGTCAAAATACCCCTTAAGCAGGTGCTCGTCCGGATAGGTGGTACCCACAATGGGCACAATGCCGTCAATGACCTGGTCCGCGCAAAAGAGTACCTTATGATTCCGGTCGTACAGACCCATCTGCCCGTAGGTATGCCCCTTAAGCCCGACTGTCTCCAGGTGATAATCCCCATAGCTCAGAATCTGTCCCTCATTTACCGGTGTATATGGATATCCCGGAATCTCGAATTCCCATCCCCTGTTCTCCCGAATCCTCTGGTTCACTTCCATGAACATGTTCCATATCTCCGGTGTCCCCTCCTCTGTCACCCCAACGCTCTGCAGCACCTGGGGCTGGTCCTCCGAGGAGCCATGGCTGTGATTATAGTACAGACAGTCGTAACAGTGCCTGTCTTCCTGCGGATTCATGAACAGCCTTGCGCCTCTGGCCGCATACTCGCTGGCCAGGCCGCAGTGGTCATGATGCTTGTGGGTAAGGAATATATCCAGCCTGTCATAGGTGATTCCCAGTTTTCCCAGCGCCTCTTCCATGACGTGCAGACACGTCCTGCTGCGAAAACCGGCATCCACCATCAGGCTTCTCTCCCCGTCATTTCCCGGAATGAGGAATATCTTAATCTCATCAATGCTTTTCTGATTGCTGTGAAGCTCCACTTCAAAAATTCCCGGAGCGCGTTCCAACATAACTTCCACCTGTCTTTCATTCTGTCATTCTATGGTCATTTTTATTTATCAGCCTGCCGCCATATCACGGAGCCCCTGGCACCCGGTCCGTTTTTTCCGTCCGCCTCTTAGCCGTCCTCACCACGAACCACGCAATTACGGTTCCCATGATGATTCCCGCCAGCACATCCGTGGGAAAATGTACAAAGAGATACAGTCTGGAAAACGCGATGAGCACAGCCAGCATAAGGGCCGGAATCCCCCATTTTCTGTTAAAAAGGAAGATGCAGACCGCTCCCTCAAAGCTCACCAGGGAATGCCCTGAAGGGAAGGAGAAATCCTTGGGGACACGGACCAGCAGCTCCACGGAAGGGTCCAGCCAGCATGGGCGCTGCCTGGCCGCCATATTCTTAAGCAGTACATTGCCCAAAAGAAATCCGGCTGCTATGGACATCAGCATACATCCGCCTAAAAGCCTGGTCCTGGGAAATGAAAAAAGCAGGACACCCATAAGGAGCCAGAACCATCCGTGGTCGCCCAGAGAGGTTATGAACACCATAAGCCCGTCTACCAAAGGCGTGTGAAGTTCCTGCAGTGTATATAAAATCTGGAATTCGATACCGTTCACCTCATTTCCAGGTTAATATTCCCTGTTCATACCATTATATCCCACATAATATTATTTTTCAATCTGTTAATATTTTAACGAAATCTGCAATTTTAGTCAAAAACCTTGCATTTTTATGAATATGTGATAAAATCCCTAACAAAATAAAGGCTCCGGAGCGTATAAATTCCGATACACCCCTCAGCCCGGAAAAGGGAGAATATAAGTATGGCAAAATCAAGTGTGAAAGAATTCCTGAAACGGAAAAATGTTAACATCACGGTGCAGACCTATCTGATTGACGCTCTGGGGGCCATGGCTTTCGGCCTGTTTGCATCCCTTCTCATCGGCACCATCTTCGGTACCCTGGGCCGGCAGCTCCAGATAGAAATTTTCAACGTCATTGCCGACTACGCCAAAAGCGCTACCGGCGCGGCCCTGGGCATCGCCATTGCCCACGCCTTAAAGGCGCCTCAGCTGGTGCTGTTTTCCGCTGCCACGGTAGGTATCGCGGGCAATGCCCTGGGTGGTCCTGTGGGCGCCCTGGTCGCCACCATCGTGGCTGCGGAATTGGGTAAGATTGTATCCAGGGAAACACGTCTGGACATCATCGTGACGCCCGGCATCACCATTATCTCCGGTGTGCTGGTGGCCCAGTTCGTGGGGCCCGGCGTGGCCCAATTCATGAACTGGTTCGGAAACCTGGTAAAGACTGCCACGGAAATGCAGCCCTTCATCATGGGAATCCTGGTGTCAGTCCTTATCGGCATTGCCCTGACCCTTCCCATCAGCAGCGCTGCCATCTGTATTGCCCTGTCCCTGGACGGACTGGCCGGAGGCGCCGCCACAGCCGGCTGCTGCGCCCAGATGATTGGATTTGCCGTCATGAGCTACCGCGAAAATAAAGTCGGCGGTCTGATGGCCCAGGGCCTGGGCACCAGCATGCTGCAGATGGGCAACATTGTGCTGAATCCCCGTATCTGGATACCGCCCACACTGGCGTCCATGATTACCGGCCCCATCGCCACCATGGTCTTCCGCCTGGAAAACATCCCGGCCGGGTCCGGCATGGGCACCTGCGGTCTGGTGGGCCCCATCGGCGTATATACGGCCATGGGCGGCGGAACCCGGATGTGGGTGGGCATCCTTATGGTGTGCTTCCTGCTTCCCGGTGTGCTGACCTTTGTGTTTGGGGAGGTGCTGCGCAGGATGGGATGGATTAAGGATGGGGATTTGAAATTAGATTTGTAAGGTGCCGGTGAACGCGTACCGGAGATTGACGCCGTGAAAAAGGCGCCATGGATTCAAATGGCAAAGCAGGGGCTAAACCAATGGTTTAACCTCTGCTTTCTGGACAGGTGTAGCGCGGAAGGTTTTGGGTGTGTTTTCCGTATTCGATGGCCTGGCTTGGACAGCGGTTGATGCATGCCATGCAGTGGGTGCAGCTTCTGCCCCAGACGGGGAAGCCGTTTTTCAGGCGGATATTGTTTAAGGGGCAGATGTTGGCGCATTTTCCGCAGGATATGCAGGCGCCGGTCGCCCGGAACTTTTTGGCGTGGACGAACATTGGGTAAAAAATGTCGTTTACAATCCCGCTGTTGATCTTGTCCTTTCGTGTTACGGGAACCTGGGGGAACGGCCTGTTGAGTTTGATTTGCCGGGCGGCTTTGTCGATTGCGCTTTGGGACCGGCGGATTATCCCGGCAGCTTCTTCCCGGGTGGGGGTGGTGAACATCGCAATGTAGTTTTCGGGCATAATTATCTGGGCGCAGCCCTGATAGCTGAGGCCCTTGGCGTCGGTTAGCTTTTTCAGATATCTGCCCGCGTTTCCAATGTTTCCGCCGCAGGTCATTACGAAATATATGTTTTTGTTTCCGGTTAATTCTGTTTTTTCCAGCCATTCCTGCAGGATGCGGGGGATTCTCCACGCGTAGGTGGGGGCGGCCACGACCCACGGGGTGTCTGAGTGTATGCCGGAAAAGTCGCGGCTGCGTATTTTCTCTCCCAGATTCATGATTTCGTCGTTTATCTCTTCTCCGATTCTTTTCGCGATGTATTCACTATTTCCTGTTCCTGAAAAATATAGAATCATGGCGGTTGTCTCCTTCTGCTTTTTATGGCTACCTCTTTTTTGCACCCGGCTTTTCATTGGAATATATTAATTATAATATTCTTTCCCTGTCCCCGTCAACCTCATCCAGACTGTCCTTTCAAGATGTTTCAGTATATGCCTCTTATATTCCAGAAATTCTGCCGTAAAGCCGAAATCCCTGTCCCTGGGCTTTGTCTCCTCTATGATGAGTTCCTCTGTTATCCTTCCGGGCCTGCCTGTCAGCAGGTATATCCGGTCGGACAGCAATATGGCCTCGTCAATGTCGTGGGTAATAAACAGGGTGGACAGATGGATCTCATCCATCACCTTCAGATACCAGTCATGGACGGATTTTTTGGTCATCATGTCCAGTGCGGAAAAGGGTTCGTCCAACAGCGCCACGCTGCCTGAAAACAGATACGTGCGGAGCAGGGCCGCTCTCTGCCTCATGCCGCCGGAGAGCTGGGCCGGATATTTCTTCTGAGTGCCCTCCAGGCCGAACTGACGGAAGTAGGGGGATGCCAGCTCCCGTGCCTCCCGCTTTTTCATTCCTTTTACAATCAGAGGAAGGGCCACATTATCCTCTATGGTCCGGTAGGGCAGGAGCAGGTCCTTCTGCAGCATATAGCTCACCCGTCCCGGACAACCGGTCACGTCCTCCCCGTCCAGAAGGACATGCCCTGTATCCGGCCTTGACAGCCCAGCGATAATATTAAAAAGAGTGGTCTTGCCGCCTCCGCTGATTCCCAGCAGCGACACCAGTTCCCCCTTGTTCAGGGTGATGGATATATCCTCCAGCACCTGCTCCCCGTCAAAGGATTTTGAAATTCCCTCTACCTTTAGCTGCTCCATGTTCTCCTCCTGGCACGGCACTGCCGTCCCCGGCCTTACGGCAGGTATTCGTTGGAAAATCCTGTTCCCGCCTCAATGGGCGTCTCCGTAAGACCTTTTTCATTCAGCCATGCGTAATATACATCCCAGCGCTTCTGGTCAATGTATCCCCATTTTGGCGCATCCGCCTGATACTTGTCCGCCAGGTATTCCTGGCTGGCCTTTACCAGTTCCGGGTCCAGCTCCGGCGCGGCCTTGCACAGGATGTCCCCTGCCTCCTGAGGATGTTCTATGGCGAACTCGTATCCCCTGCTGACCGCGTCCAGAAATGCCCTGGCTGTCTCCGGCTCTTCCGCCAGGAATGTATTGTTGGCTATGATGACCGGCGTATAAAAATCAAATACAGAATCCAAATCCGCAAAGGCAAAGTAATCTGTCTCCAGACCTTCCAGCTCTGTCTTTACGCCTGCCCATGCATAGAAAATCCATATGGCATCCACAGATTTTGTCCTGAGAGCCGTCACCTCGTCCGTCACTGTGCTGGGAATCAGTTCAACCTTATCAAAATCCCCTCCGTCCGCTTCCATCACATCCTTAATGGTCGCCTTTTCCACAGGAAGGTCCCAGGTGGCATACTTTTTCCCTTCCAGTCCCCTTGGGCGGTCCATTCCCTCACCCTTTCTGGAAATAATGCCCGATGTATTGTGCTGTATAACACCTGCCACAGCGGTTACCGGAAGGGGATTATCCCCTGAAAATGCCGGCGCCAGGCTGTCCTGGAAGGACATTGCAAATTGAGCCTTTCCGGAAGCTGCCAGTACCTCCGCCCCGTTTTCCGGCGGCTGCACAATCTCCACCTCCAGGCCGGCATCCTTAAAATATCCCTTTTCACGGGCAACATAGAGGCCTGTGTGGTTGGTGTTAGGCGTCCAGTCCAGGACAAATGTCAGCTTTCTTACATCCTGCTTCGCCCCCTCTTCCTCCTGGCTTGCGCTTTCCCTATTTACGTTCTCTTTCCGTGTATCCTCCGCGGCCTGGCCAGAGGCGGTATTCTCTCCTGAATCCGGGGCTTTGCCGCACCCGGTGAGAAGTACTCCCATGCAAAGGGAGGCCAGCAGCATACTTGCACATTTATGTTTCATTTTCAATCTCTCCTCTTATAAACGCCGGATATAGTTTTCCCGTTCTATTTATGTTTTCGGCTATTTTCCCATGGCATACATTTTTTCTGAAGCAGTTCCACGGCCCACATCAGAATTAAGCTGATGGCCGATATGAGGAAAATGACCGCGAACATCTTATCAAAGGAAAATGCCTTCTTAACCCTTGTCATGTATACGCCCAGTCCTCCAAAACCACCCAGCCACTCAGAAATCACGGCTCCCACCACCGCGTAAGAGGCAGATATCCTGAGACTGGAAAAAAACTGGCCCATGGCTCCCGGCAGCTTGATATAGCGGAATATCTGGAACCGGCCCGCTCCCATGGCCTTTAACAGATTCACCGCATCCGGGTCAGCAGCCCTGAATCCGGTCAGCAGCCCCACCGTGATGGGGAAAAATGTGGTAATCACAATGAGTATGACCTTTGGAGTCATTTCATAGCCAAACCACAGCACCAAAAGAGGCGCTATGGCAACCGCCGGCACGGTCTGGGTCAGTACAATGATGGGATAAAAAGCCTTGTATGCCTTGTCAAACCGGTCCATCAGCACTGCGGCCCCAAAGCCCGCGGCAATTCCCAAAGCCAGCCCCAGCCCGGCCTCGGCCAGTGTAATCCTGGCATTCTCCATGAGGGCCGGGAATTCCTTCATAAATGCACCGGCTACCTGAACCGGGGAAGGCAGCATGAAGCCCTCCACCAGTCCAAAGGATACAGAAAGCTGCCACAGGATGAGAATGGACAGGATGGCGGAAACAGACCACAGTTTACTGGTGATGCTTGGTAACTTTCTTTTCAATGGTAAGCACATCTCCTTCGGGGTGGTAAGAAACCTTAATATATGCGGCCACAGAGGGGGCGCCCGCCCTGACCGCAATATACTGGCACTCTTTTACAATATCCATCAGCTGGTCATAATCCCCTTCAATGGTTGTCTCAAAGGGACCTACATAATAGTTTAACCCCGTGCTCTTGATGTAATCGATGACCTGGTCCACGATACGGATTAATTCCTCATCATCAGCTGCCTTTGGAAGTGACTGGATTGCTACGCTTGCGTTCATATTGTTCTCCTTTTCTCTTCAAATCATATGGATCAAAAAATCCCGTCCGGATATTACGGGCGGGATAAAACTCACAAAAACTTACATCTTCTGCAGGCTTCCTACGCTGGCATTATCCAGATCAGGTATCAGGGTTCAGAACATATTCCATCTCAGCCGGATTCCACTCCAGCACCCCTTTTCATTGTTGGGACAAGTATACTACGGCTCATTTTAAAAGTCAATAGGTACTGCTGCTCTGCCCTGCGGCTGTCATAGGATCCGCAAGGCCTGTCATGCGTACAGTACACTGTCATGCGTACAGTACACTGTCATGCGCACATTTCAGATATCCTGAAATGCCCTGTAACACGCCTGGGTGCCGGAACGGTCCAAAACCGCATATGCAATGTCCGGCACTCTTTTAAGCAGTTCAGGACAGGACTGTATGTCAGCCCCGGCGGGATATCCGGTTTTCTTATAGTGACAACAGGTTTTACTATCATTCTGCCAAAATCTCCTTTCCTCCCCGCTCCACCGCAGTGAAGCCCTTCCTCTCAAACGCATTTAACTCCGGTTCCTCCACCTGGACGGGCTGAGCCAGCGGTGTGTATACCATGAATACCCGGAGGATGCTGTCCGGTTTTGGCGAAATATGAAGTCTGGCCGTCTCCTCATAGGCTTCCTTCTGGAATGTAATCAGGTTGTAAGGACTGCCCTTCATTACTCTGTGCGGTCCTCTCCTTCCCAGAACAGATAAGGGTACGCCTGTCCGCCGCCACACGCCATCTCATTTTCATAATAGTCTCCTTCTCGCTTCACGCGGCGCCAGCGTACTGGCCATCAAGTGTACCGGCACCTCTGATAATTCTATGGTAGCGCGCATGCAGCCTTTGTTCTTTTCGTCTTTGTTCTTTTCGTCTTTCTTAATTTCAGTTAAAGCTTTTCTGTCGCATGTGTAAGAGGAATACTTCCGGCCGGAGACCGCAAAAGCCAGCGCGGACAAGCAAAAAGGATTCCCGGCCCCAGAGCCCGGAATCCCTTTCATCGCCACATTACAGATAACTGTTATATATGCATCCTACTCCTTTTCCCGCTTCTTCACGGTGGGATAATGCTCCACAATATCACGATACCGGAAACATCCCTCCACATGGTCATTAATCACGCCGCAGGCCTGGAGATGAGAGTAAACCGTTACCGGCCCCAGATACTTAAATCCACGTTTTCTTAACTCCTGGCTGACCTGCCGGGACAAGGCGTTACAGGCCGGAATGTTTCCCTTTTGATGGCCTGCATAAAGAATGGTTTTTCCCCTGGAAAAGCTCCATATGTACGAACTGAATGAGCCGTATTCCTCCCTGACCTTCTGAAAACACCTGGCATTATGAATGACAGCCTCTACCTTTCTGCGGGATTTAATCATTCCTTCACAGGTCAGAATCCGTTCAATATCCGCCTCTGTATACGCCGCAATCCGGTCGTAATCAACCCCGTCAAAACACCGGCGGAAGATTTCCCGCTTCTGTATCATCATGTTCCAGTTCAGCCCGCACTGCATGACTTCCATCATAAGAAACTCAAACTGCCTGTGGTCATCATGCAGAGGGACACCCCATTCTTCATCGTGGTATTTCTTCATCTTTTCATTGCACAGACACCATGTACACCCGTCCATTTATCCCGGACCTCCTGCCGTTTCTCCGCTTTTCCTGCCGATACATCCGACTGTTTCCCAATCAATCCCTATTTTCCAAATGCCTCATCCGCAGCCTTCCATGCCCCGGCTATCCGGTCACACCACGCATCAAACTGAGGGTCCGGGGTCTGACTCTCCGGATGGTCCATCATATAGCGGACCGAGCTTCTAATCCCCTCTGCCATGGATACCCTGCATACAAAATCAGGCACCGCCCTCTTGATTTTCGTATTGTCAAACAGGACCGTACACGCCTTATCCCCCAGAAGCTGGCCTGCAAAATCGTATTCCTTTCCATGCTCTGCCAGAAAATCAGACGCCACATGAAGGGCGTTAAGAGGCCTGTCCAATGCCTCTGCCAGCGTTTCATAAATCTGGTTCCATGTCATGGACTCATCGCTGGTAATATGGTAGGCATTGCCTATGGCATGGGGATTGCCCATAAGGCCCACATACCCCCTGGCAAAATCAGTGGAATGGGTCAGGGTCCACAAGGAGGTGCCGTCCCCTGGTATGATGATTGGCTTTCCCTCCAGTATCCGCTTTAATATCTGCCAGTTTCCCTTATCACCATGGATGGCCACCGGCGGCTTTTTGCCATCATATGTATGGCTGGGGCGCACAATCGTGACAGGGAATCCGTTCCTGCGGTACGCTGCCGTCAGCACCTCCTCCGCGTCAATCTTTTTGCGGGAATATTCCCAATAGGGATTGATTAAAGGCGTGCTCTCCGTTATGGGACAGCCTGCCATGGGTTTCTGGTACGCGGACGCGCTGCCGATAAAAATATATTGCCTCGTCTTTCCCTGAAAGAGCCGTATGTCACGTTCCACATCCTCCGCCCCATACGCAATGAACTGGGCCACCACGTCATATGTCCTGCCCTCCACTATGCGGGCCACCGCTTCCTCGTCGTGAATGTCCGCAACAATGGATTCCATTCCCTCCGGCACCGGTTTGGAGCCCCGGTTGAGAAGGGCAACCTCCCAGCCTCTCTCCCTGGCCAGCTCTGTCACGGCCGTGCTGATGGTTCCTGTTCCCCCTATAAATAATGCTTTCATTATGATACCTCCCTGCATTCGTGCTATGTCACGCCTTAACGGCCCACCGCATTTTCGTGGAATGAGCGCGGCTGTTCATCCTGCGCTCCTCTGCCGTAGGGCGGATCACATCCGTGGCAACCTGGCTGTAAAGCCCCGCCCTGTACATTTCCTTAAATGATTTCTTCACGATCCTGTCCTCTCCGGAATGGAAGGTCAGGATAGCTGCCCGTCCTCCCGGCTTTAATACGCCCGGAAGCTTGTCCAGGAATTCATACAACACCTCAAACTCGCTGTTCACATCAATGCGCAGAGCCTGGAATGTTCTCTGGCAGGACTTCTTCACTGCCTCCTTCCGTTCTTCCTCCGGAATAAACGCCAGTGCCCTGTCTATCATCTCATATAGCCTAGTGGTTGTGGCAACCTCCCTTCCCCGCTTGATTTCACCCATAACCGCGCGGGCAATCTTCTCCGCATAGGGTTCGTCGGAATTCTCTATGAGCATGCCTGTTAATTCCTCCCGGGTCAGACCTTTAAGCCGCTCAGATGCAGGCTCCCCTTTAAGCGGGTCCAGACGCAGATCCAGAGGCCCTTCTTTCTTAAACGAAAAACCTCTGGACGGATTATCAATCTGCATGGATGACACGCCCAAATCCGCCAGCACAAAATCCAGGGGCCCCGATTCCCGGACTATCTGGTCTATATTGGCAAAGTTCAGCTTCCGGATGGTAAGTATCTCCGGCCCATAGCCCTTATTTTCAAGCCGCTTCCTGGTCTTTTCCATCTCGATGGAATCCACATCCAGAGCGTAGATATGCCCCTTTGACTCCAGGCGCTCCAGCATCCTGCCGGTATGGCCCCCATATCCCAGAGTGGCGTCCAGGCCGGTCTGACCCGGCTGTATCTGTAGAAAATCCAGTATCTCATTTACCATGATAGGGATATGCATACCCACCGGGGTACTTCCCTTCTGGATGACCTTTGCCACGGTTTCCGGGTACTTTTCCGGCTGGAGCTCCTTGTATTTTTCCTCGTAACGTTTGGGATGGGTTCCCCTGTACCGCACACGGCGCTGGTGCTTTCGTTCTTCTTGTTCCATGCCTTACTCTCCTCTGCTTCTCCGATATTCTCTTTCAAGCTCCTCCCAGTACCCGGTATCCTCCTCTGTGACAGGACGGAGGACACGGCAGGGATTACCGGCCGCAATGACGCCGGATGGAATGTCCTTCGTAACCACGGACCCCGAACCAATAATCACATTGTCCCCAATGGTGACTCCGGGATTGATGACAGTATTTCCTCCCACCCATACATCATTCCCAATCACTACCTTCTTTCCGTATTCCAGCTGCCTGCGGCGTACCCCGGCGTCGATGGGATGGCCCGCGGTAAAGATGCACACCCTGGGGGCAAGAAACACATTATCCCCGATGGTCACATCGCATACATCCAAAATAATGCAGTCAAAATTAGCGTAGAAATTTTCACCCACAGAAATATGGCAGCCGTAGTCACAGCGAAAGGGCGGTTCCACCCATAAATTTTCACCTGTCCTGGCAAACAGCTCCTTAAAAAGCTGCACCCTGTACTCCGCCTGTTCTTCCGTGGTCCCATTAATCAGCCGAACCAGCCGCCGGGATCTGGCGCAGTCCGCCGCAAGCTCCTCATCCTGTGGAATATAAAGCTTCTCTGACAACATCCGTTCTTTCTCAGTCATAACCGATTCTTTCCTTCCTCCCCCGCTTATCTTTACCATTATACCAAGCATAAGGGCAGGGATGCAATATGTGATGGAAGGAAATCTGTTTCCTCATGGAATATCTGCTACGATTCTCCTCACGCGGTCTTAAACAGCCGGATGGCCCCTGTCTCGTTCAGGTAGCGCAGCAGGGACAGGCCAATGGGGAATCCAAACAATCCCAGTACACCCAGAAGCTGTGCTCCCACAAACATGCTCACCAGCGTCACTACCGGGTGAAGGCCAATCTGGCTGCCCACGATTTTAACCCCAATCAGGGTCAGGCCGATGGACAGTTCCACAAAGGTAATGGTCATGATCAGGGCATAGGAGCGTATGCACACAAAAAGGGTGCCCGCCACATAGGACTGTATCTCCATAAAAACCTCCTTTGGCCGTTCCCCCAGCTGGCGCAGGCAGAATCCGGTCAGCAGTTCATAATCAGCCGCAATGAAAAAGGTGGTAATGACCATGAGCAGCAGATTGATAAACATACCGGGAAGAGATGAGGCGAAGCCGGAAAGCCCGCCCATGACTTCCATGGAGATTCCTGATACCATCTGTCCCGCGGACTGGACAAAATGCCCTTCCAGCTCCTCTAAGGTTCCAAGGAGAGACGGATCCATGCGCAGAAGGGACTGTTCTATGCCGCTGAAAATTCCGGTAAATACCGGCTCCACGTAATTGGCGTAAACCGAGGGCAGGCTCGCCACCAGCAATTTCCCGTTAGAAAATATCTTGACGCAGAGGAGGGTAAACAGCAGCCCCGCCACACTGTAGAACAGAAGCACCATAAGTATAGCCATAACCCTCCTGTTTATGTGCAGACGGCCTGACGCAAAACAGATTGGCCTCCTTAACAGATACGCAATCACGAACGCGGTGACAAAGGGAGCCACCATGGGCAGCCCGTATTTCAGCACAAGAAAGTGCCTTCGGCACCTCAACTCCCCTAGCCCCTCATTCATGAGGGGAAT
>OWIL01000103.1_pt1 | contig 56890 bp, 62 predicted proteins | sample 1732871 | NCBI WGS metagenome assembly OWIL01 (sample SAMN05065763, study PRJEB22554) | human gut metagenome | biome: ENVO:2100002; feature: ENVO:00000062; material: ENVO:00002003 | host: Homo sapiens | place: USA
CACGATGACGCCCTTGCCATTGGCTGCACCCTTCCCACTGCCGGGCGGGTCAGGGACTTTCACCCGTTAGAACGTGCGCCCGCCGGGCGCACCTATGAAAGCGCACGAACAAAAGATGTTCATGCGCTCTGTCCTTGGACCTGAAAGATTTGGCTTCTTCGGTGCTATGCTCTCCAGAGTATCGTCCGGTATCCGGTCCTTTTGCCTGAGAGTTTTCCGCTTCCCCTTCGGCGCTGCCTTCTGTATGCTGATTATACACTGATACGCTGTATCCCGTGTATTCTTTATCTTCCATACATTATGGGCAGTCTCTCCCGAATCCATCTTCCGATGATATAAAATTGTCCGCAAACGCACATCCCACCGGCTTGCCTTGTGCTAATCCCATACTAACACAGGCAGGATTTTCAGTCAATAGCTAAAAAGCGTTTTAATTTTAACACATTAATCGCATTTTTCGCCCTATTTTCCAAACTTATTTTCACGAATATTTTACGGTTTATTTAGAAAAAATACTGGTAATCTCCTATGAAGTAGTATATAATGAGCAAAGGTGATGAGGCGAAGGGGTTCCTTTGGCCTCATTCTTGTATGAGTACGGTTTTTGATGTGCAAAATCTTGAGTGAAAGAAGGTGACAAGATGCATAAGTTTATGCGGACAGTAGGATTCAGTATGTACCAGAAAAAACAGGATATGGCGAAGCTTTTAAAGCGCCTGGTAAAAGAAGCGGAGATGACCGGCCACCTGGCGGAACAGGAAGGCAGCAGGCTCTGTGAACTGCGCACGGAAGTGGCTCCCGGCATAGGAGTCGCCATGATAGGCGAGATGAGCCCCAAAGGAACATTCAGCCGTGAATATTATTTTCCCTATGTCAAGAACCCGGATGTAAGTTCAGAGGCGGAATGTTCCATCCAGCGCCACACGGAGCGCGAAACTTATGCAGGCCTTCTTGATGAATACAGGGTGGGTATATCCCTGATTTTCTACATGGAGAATTCCATGGAGTACAGGATGCGCAGCAGCGCCCGCCAGCCTGTCCAGCCAAAGGGAGCAGCCCTTACAGGCCTGGCAGTCCAGGGAAAGGTACTGCTGCCGGTCAATAAGACGGAAAAACAGGCCGAGGACTCCCGGCAGGCAGCCAAAAAGCGCAGCAGTCTCCTGGAAGCCGCCAAACACGGCGATGAGGACGCCATAGAGACACTGACCATAGAGGACATAGACCTCTATTCCATGGTATCCAGGCGGATTGCCCATGAGGATGTCTACTCCATCATAGAAACCTGTTTCATGCCGTGCGGCATAGAATGTGACCAGTACTCCGTCATAGGAGAAATCACGGAAATCAGTACAAACACCAACCGGATTACCAAGGAGGAGATATATGACCTGAAGCTGGACTGCAACGACATGGTATTCCATGTAGCCATCAACAAGCAGGACCTGCTGGGCGAACCCCGGATAGGGCGGCGCTTTAAGGGGCAGGTGTGGATGCAGGGTACGGTGGTGTTTTAGGGGCTGTGCCGAATGGTTGCAGCAGTGGTGGTTATTTGGAACCGCCGGGCGTGGTTATTTGAAAATAGGACTTGATTTTTTTTACCACATGGGTTATTATATAAGGCGGACCGCATGAGTATCATACGGCCCGCCTTATATTTGTGTTTCTGTAGCTCAGCAGGATAGAGCGTCCGCCTCCTAAGAGAACCTACTGCGGACACATTTGAGGGATTCGCCCTACACAATTTTATATACGTTTCCGTAGCTCAGATGGATAGAGCGACCGCCTCCTAAGCGGTAGGTCGGGTGTTCGAGTCACCTCGGGAACGCCAGTACACAACGCCGAAAGCCTTGATTTATCAGGTTTTCGGCTTTCCTTTTTCAAGAAAGCCGTTCCCCTTTTTGCTAATACGAAACACTTTCTGCTAATACATTTTTAGTTGCTAATAAAAGTTGAACGGCCCTTTTGGCTAAATCCCTTGTTTACGTCTTGCTAATAAAACGGCGATTTTGGAGGTCAAATTCACCGAAAAAAATTTGACTCTGCTAATACGGCATTTTGACCCCCTCATTTTTCCTGCTAATAAATTTAACTCTTGTTAGCATACTGGATAGACTTAACGATTTCCATTAGCAAAGCAGGATTGGCCTGGGCCAGTACCTTGAGGGCCTGTTCGGTGTCCGTTGGCCTGGTTTCATCTTCAGTCTTTCCTTCCAGGAAATCATCCATCTTTTGATTAAGCCTTTCCCTATCATTCGCAAAGGAATGGGTGCCGTACCGTCTAGTCAGCATCTCCAGGTTGGCCCAGCCGCCAGCTTGTTTTACGGAATTATAGTCCCCATTGGAAAGCGTCAGTTTTGCGGAAGCGCTGGTGTGGCGGAGGCTGTGGAACACAATTTCTTCCGGATCAATTTCCGGGTCATTCATCTCCGCTAAAATGTCCTTAAAACGCTTGTTAAGATGCTCTGTCATAATAGGGCGCCCATTAGCCTGACAAATAACCAGGTCATAATCCATATAACCGTCTGCCCCCAGTTCCTTTTTCAGCTTGCCCTGTATTTCTTTCAGGACAGATAATGCCTCCAGAACATTGTTGGGGGATTTTACCACTCGTACACTTCCATCCGTTTTTGGCTGCTTCAGTACAATCGATGTTTTTGTGCCAGGATAAAGATTCGGAAAAGTGTACATAATCTCCATTTTGGACAATTTCTCCATGTTCTTTTTGCTTACCCGGTCAATTACCCGGTCGATGTTCATGGCCTGCTGGTCATAATAAACCCGATCCCATTGAAGGCCACCGATTTCGCCGCCACGGAGAGTACATCCCACTGCAATTAAAATTGCACAGTGCATCATGTAGTAGTCGTAGTATTCGGGTCGGCAGGTAAATTTCAATACGCGCAAAACCTGCTCCGGGCTTAAAACCGCCCGTTCCTTTTCCTGATGTTCGGGAAGCGTGGCATTCAAAAAAGGATTTTTCCTGATGTACTCCCATCTCACCGCAAGGTTAAAGGCACAGCGCAGAACCTTATGTATGTCATGGATCGTAGATGCTGTGATGTGTTCCCGCATGGGCCGTCCCATGTTAGTCGCAGGTTCGGCTTCCGTTTCAAGGAAATGATAGTAGTCGTCTACCGTCTTTGTTTTGACGGTTCGGAGTTTTTTGTCTCCCAGATAAGGATGGACGTAATTTTCCAGCAAACCGGTATTGCCGTCATAAGTGGAAGCTACCCATTTTTTTGCCCCGTACTTTTCGATGAATTCGTAAAGAAATTCACTGACAGTCATATCCTTTTTGTCGGAGGGTCCCTGTTCACTATTAGCCTGTTCTAATTCAATTTTCGCTTTCCGGGATTTGGCGGCCGTATAACTCAATCCAGACTCCCAGACTTGTTGGCGTTTCTTTCCAACACCTTCATAATACACAACGGCATAAGATCTGCCTCTTTTTACAATAGATGCCATGCTGATTCTCCTTTTTAATTTTGGTTATCAAGCCATTCATCAAAGGAGGATTTGGACACTCTTACATATTTGCCGATTTTTACAGTTTTGAAAAGCTGCTGCCTGCACAGGTTGTATGCCATGCTGCGGCTGATCTGCAAGATATTCGCAATTTCTTGAACTGAATAGGTTCGCTTTTCTGAAATGGCCTGAATGTCATTGTTTTTTTCTTCAACTGCCATATATAGCTCCTTTCTTTGCAGTTGAAGCGGAATCAGCACATCCATGTGCTTTGGCTCTCTATATTATTTATACGATTTGAACTAAGCACTTTTCAACTGCAATTAGCAAAAAAATTGTTATTGTTATTGCATGGTGTCTCAGGCCATTTCCTACGCCGGTGTTCCGCCGCGTATTTGCAGGCTACCGCTATGCGGCAATTCAGCAGTGGGCACGCTCTTTGGTCATCGCATACTATCCCCTGCTCCTGTATAACTCCTGAGTCATGTTGTAGATTTATCAAGGTACAAAAAGGCGTATGAGCAACCGGTATTGTCCGGATTTGACCCATACGCTAAAAAAAGAGGGAGAAATAAATATTCTTCTGCAAAGTTTCTTAAAAAAATCAAATTCTATATATTGTGTCGCTCTCTTGACTAAATCTATATATTGTGCTATCCTTATTGCGTAATTGATTTTTGTGCGTCCTGTTAAGGGAATACAGAATTTTTCTGTAAGCGGTAATGCTCCGCATTGCACACGTTGTTAAGTTTGTAATCTGTCAGTGGTATTACTGCGCCAAATTGGCCGGTGTATTGCTGGCTTTTTTATTTTCGGGGTTTTCCCTGTTTTGAAGCGAGAATGACTTTGGTTCGTGAAGTTCCTATTTCACGAACATCAGGCAATTTTTTGCCCTTAGTTATTCTCGCTTTTTTTGTTGCCCAAATGCCGGAAACGGCTTTGAGGATAAATTAATCAAATAAGAAAGGCAGGTAATGAAAATGAAAGTGAATCAGAGAAAGAAGTTCGGTAATACCATCAAAAAACAGGCGGCTTTGACCGGCTATCCTAAAAACAGTAAGATTCCGGACAGAAATCGGAATATCCATACTGTACCCAGAGCAGTCATTCCCCGACGTACACGCAGAGGAATATGACTATGGCAGGCAGTATTGTAACACAACGATCACAGTACAAGCCTCTTGTACTGGTGGATACAGCACATCTGTCCAGAGAAGAATGGCTGTCATACAGGCGCCGGGGAATCGGCGGCAGTGACGTAGCCTCAATCTTTGGAATCTCCCCTTTTCGGACAGCCAGGGATATTTATTATGACAAGCTGAACATAGCATCTGTCGATGAATATGAAGGGAACTGGGTCGCCATGGAAATGGGAAATCTGCTGGAACCTTTGGTGGCAAAGATTTTTGGAAAAAAGACGGGATATAAGTTCTACAAGAGGAAGAAGATATTTTACCATCCGCATTATCCCTTCATGCTGGCAGACCTGGACTATTTCGTGGAGCTGCCGGACGGCACCAATGCCATCCTGGAAATCAAGACCACGAACTACAATGCCAGGGATAATTGGTGGCTGAATGGGAAGGAAACGGTACCCGTCTATTATGAGAGCCAGGGACGCCACTATATGGCGGTCATGAATGTTGACCGGGTTTTCTACTGTTGTCTTTATGGAAATACAGAGGGCGAAACGATTATCCGGGAAATCAAAAGGGATTATGCCTACGAAGAAGAAATGATTTTCTTAGAAAAGGAATTTTGGGAGAATCATGTGCTGGCAAAACTGCCGCCTCCGTATATGGAGAATGGCGACCTCATAATGGAAAGCGCAAGTAGACATTTTGGGCCTGCCGACCCTGATGCACCGGCGGTAGAGCTGAATACAGGCATGGCTGCCAAACTGATGCGTTATTTGCAGCTTCAGGAGGAAAAGAAGAATGAGGAGGTGCATTCCAAACAAATTGATAAGGAACTGCAGCGTCTGAAAGGGATTCTGGTTGCAGAAATGGGAACAAGCTGTAAAGCCATGTGCAAAAGCAACGGGATCAGCTACACCATTACTTATAATCCGGTTCGGAAGCCAACGATTGACAAGGATAGTCTGTTGCGTCTGAAACTGCAATATCCTGATATCTATGAACAATTTGCTTCAATATCGGAATCCAGACGTTTTTATGTGAAGACATCCTTATCCGAAGCGGCCTAAAAATTTCACGAAAGGAAAATGTATATGAAAAAGAACTGCACAAAACAGGAATCGGTAGCATGGTACAAATGGAGGTTTAGGAAATGAGCTATATTGGCACTTATGATGGAACCATATTTTATAATCCATCAAATAGATACTGCGTCATCAGCGTAAAGACGGCAGATCAGAATATTCCGGTCCAGGCGCGTTCTGCCAGACAATATAAGGACCATCTGATTCGTTTTGTGGCCGTAGGCTATGAACTGCCCCAAACGGATGCTGTTCAGATTGAGATGGATGGTGAATGGCAAAACAGTAAACACGGTTATCAGCTCCAGACGGAGCAATGGCGTGAAATCGTTCCGCGGACCGTAGATGGTGTAGAAGGATATTTGTCTTCAGGCTTGATTAAAGGCATTGGCCCTAAAATTGCGGCTGAAATTGTGGCCCGTTTTGGTGTCGGCGTACTGGACATACTGGAGAAACACCCGGAACGTCTGCTTGAAGTTAAGGGTATTACAGAAAACAGATTGGAAGATATAAAAACTTCCTATGCTGAAAATAGGATGATGCAGGATCTCATGACTCTGCTTTCACCATACAAGGTAACTCCAAAAACGGCCCTGAAAATCTATCAACAATTAGGTCCTGAGAGCGTGGAGGTTTTAAAGAATAATCCCTTTGAACTCTGCCAGATTTCCGGATTTGGTTTCCGCCGTGTGGACGCCATCGTTCAAAAGAATGGGAATGACCTTCATGATCCCATGCGCATCAGGGGCGCTCTGATCTGCATTTTGGATGAGATACGAGGCAAACAGGGACATTTGTATTTGGACACTGAAAGTCTAATCAATCTCGGCTTAAAGATGCTGAATGAGAAAATACCTATTCCGGGAATGCGCCTGTGTAAACAGGAGGTTGAGGAAGTGCTTCAGGGTATGATTTTAAGCGGAACAGTGGTTTTGTGTCACGATAATATCTATCTGCCTCGCATTTTCGACTTGGAGGACAGCACAGCTCGTCAAATAGCAAAGCGGCTTATATCTACATCTGAGGTTGAACATATTGCCCCTCTTATGGAGCAGATAAAAAAGGAGATGGGCGTTTCCCTGTCTGCTAAGCAGGATAAGGCTGTCCGTATGGCATTCCGGCATAACCTTTCTATTATTACCGGTTCCCCTGGTACTGGTAAGACGACGGTACTGAAAACTATTTTAGAGGTGTACCGGCGCCGGCATCCGGATGGAAAAATAATGCTGATGGCACCTACCGGACGGGCAAGCCGCCGAATGGCGGAAAGCACAGGCTTCGAGGAGGCTAAAACACTACATAGTGGTTTGGGACTTGGAAGCGAGGAAGATGAAAACGGCAGAAATAAAGAGGACTCATTGTTGACTGCCGATTTGATTATTGTAGATGAATTTTCCATGGTGGACATGTGGCTTGCCAAACAGCTCTTTGAGCGACTGAAGGACGATTGCCGCATTGTTCTGGTAGGTGATGCCGACCAGTTGCCAAGCGTAGGAGCCGGTAATGTGTTCCATGAGTTGATTGAATGTGGACTGATACCAGTAACTATGCTTGATGAAATATTCCGTCAGGCAAAGGACAGTCTGATTGCTCATAATGCGAAGTTTATAAATGAAGGCAGCACAAATCTGTATTACGGTCCAGACTTTGTATTTTACACCTGCAACAATCAGAATGAGGCCGCAGAAAAAATCATGGAGTGTTATTGCAATGAAATTGCAAAAAGCGGGATTGAGCGGGTACAGATACTGTCGCCTTTCCGAGCGGAGGGCGCTGCATCGGCGGAACAGCTCAACGAGGTAATCCGTGAAATGGTGAATCCGTTTTGCTCTGCAGAGGAGGAAATTAAACTGGGACCGAAAATCTTCCGTGTAGGTGACCGTATCATGCAGACAAAGAACACAGATAAGGTTTCCAATGGCGATCTTGGCTTTATCAGATATATCAAGGAAACAGAGGATGGTAAACGGATTGGTGTGGATTTTGGCCCAAACCGGGAATTGGAGTACGGTGTGGAGGAGCTGGTTAATCTGGATTTATCCTACGCTACTACGATTCATAAGGCAATGGGGAGCGAGTATGAAACCGTTATTGTCCCACTACTCAAGGCACATATGATAATGCTTTACCGCAATCTGCTCTATACCGCCATTACCCGTGCAAAACGCCGTGTAGTGCTGGTGGGGCAAAAGGCAGTGCTGTTTATGGCAATCCACCGCAATGAAATCAGTAAACGAAATACATCTTTGGGTGAACGAATCTGCCTGTATTATCGAGCATTTGCTAAGAGTGCAGGTATAGCTATTCCCTCTACTCCGGGAGACAAATTGAAAAATGCAGGTTAAAAAAGAGAGGCAGAGTGCAGAATTTGCGCCCGGCGTCTCTATTTATTTTGAAAGGAGCAAATGATTATGAACGAACAGGACAACAGAAGGAACATGATGTATGGAGATAACCAGGCGGTTACCCAGCTGAACAAGGTGCCTGGCTTTGACCCGCTGCAGTTTCTGCGGCCGGCCATCTCTGAAAAGACACAGGAGAAGCTGATGAAGCTGGATCTGCGTTATCAAAAGCTCTGGTTCCGCCTTGCCCATCCCCAGGGACGCATGAAGCTGACCGCATTGAGGATTACCCAACAGATGGCAATTTTTGAGGCCAAGGTTTTTCTGGACCGGAGCGATACCGAACCGGTCAGCAGTCTGGTTGCCAGCCTGACCCGGCAAGATACCCTCAATTATATCAAGGAGGCGCAGGATACGGCTTTGAGCACGGCTTTGGAAAATGCAGGCTTTGGCTTACAGTTTGCAGATGTGAGTGTTGGAAAGGGCGGCGAGCGCTATGGCAGCGTTATCCCCGTAACAAATGTACAAGGCAGTGAAAATCCGCCTGCAAAGGAAGTGCCGGCTCAGGCTGCCAGAACCACCGTAGAAGCGCCACACGCTTCGGTCAGGGCAGCATCTGTGGAAACACCCAAGACACCACAGTCAGCGCCTGTGGCTGTGGAAATGACGCACTCCAAGGAAGAAAGCGAGTCTGTCGTACAAAGTCAGAATGTTGCTGTGAGCCTGCCGGTGAGCGGGGGGAAAGTGGAGCAGGAAGAAAAGCTGCTTGTTGGGGAAGTTCTGCGGAAACCTGTATTAGAGGAAAATTTGCCAGTTATCCCAAAAGCACAGGCTAATGTGACAGAGCGCCAGCCCGTCAGCCTTTCCAGTAAAGCAGCAGAAATGGAGGAGCAGTTGCCTGTGGCCCCTTCTGCGAAAACGGAACAGAAAGAAAGTCTGCCAATAACCTCTGCCGTAATGCCGACGCAGACCGCACAGGTATCTGCTGAAAGCAGGACATTGCCGTTTGTAAGACCGGCTACGGACACCATGACGATGACCCAGGAGCCTGCCGTTAAGGTACAGAGTATGCCTACATCCTCTGAAGCCTCTGCTCCTGTACAGGAACAAAAAGCTGAATCTGCCGTTGCACCCCGGTATACTGCCGATATGCCGGTAGATGACATTGCCGCGCTAATGACAGAGGAAGAAGCCCGTGAAGTGAAAGTTGATACGGGAATCTGCAATGGTTGGACGATTGGACAGGTTGCGGATCAGCGGACACCCAGTCTGAAGTATTATCTTTACGGCTACAAGGGAAACAACAATATTCTCCGAGCAGCAGCTAAGGTTATGCTGGAATCTCTGACGGAGCAAAAAGCTGGCTGATGTGGTGGCCGTGTGAGCTTGGGAAGGGAGTGAAAAGTGAATGGACTCGTACCCACAGGATTTTCCCTTTGGGATTATGGACGTAGTGGAGCTTCTGCACCTTCATATCCGGCGCAGGCAGGCAAACAGCGTTTATGTGGACTGCCCCTTTTGTAATGACCGCCGAGGCAAAATGAATGTAAATTTCATTAAGAATGTCTGGCGGTGTAATTATTGCGATGAGCATGGCGGGATGCTGGCGCTGTATGCCAAGCTGAACAACTCGACTAACTCCGATGCCTACCGGGAAATCTGCGATATTTTACAGACTGACCCGCCCTGGGGGTATGAGGCGGAGAATAAACAGGATGGCGGAACAGGGGATTCCACATGGGAGCCCCGGTCCGACAGTCCTCTCCCAAACAGGGCAGAACAGGCAATCGCATATGATCTGGAAGAAGTGTCGCAGTCGCAAAGGGCCAGTAATCAGGAGATTCATCAAACGTATTCGATGCTTCTTGAAATGCTGTCCCTGTCAAATAGACATAGACAACATCTGAAATCTCCAAAGCGTGGACTCACAGACGAGCAAATTAATTCATTGGGATACAAGAGCACCCCGCCGGCTTTTCTTTGCCGCTCTTTGACAGAACAACTGCTTGCAAAGGGCTGTACTGTGCAGGGAGTTCCCGGATTTTACCAGTTAGAAAATGGGGATTGGAGCGTCAAATTTACGAAAAAAACTTCCGGGATTTTAATTCCGGCAAGGGGAATTGACGGTCTGATCCATGGTGCTCAGATTCTTTTGGATGTACCGATTAAAGATAAAAATGATCCTCCCGAAAAGAAAGGAAACAAGTACATATGGCTTTCATCTTCAACTAAAAGACTGGGTGTTACGTCCGGCAGTCCGGTTCATTTTGTAGGCAATCCTTTTGCCCGTACCGTCTATGTAACAGAAGGACTGCTGAAGGCGGATATTGCCCATCTTTTGATGAATCGTTCCTTTGTGGCGATTGCAGGAGCAAATAATGTGAGTCAGCTAAAACTGCTGTTTGCGCTTTTGGCTCAGAATGGTACAGAGCTGATTGTGGAGGCACATGATATGGATAAATATAGCAACAAAGCTATTTCCAATGGCGCTTCTAAAATTTATCTTATAGCCCAGGAACACGGAATGGATTGCCGCCGCCTGACATGGAACCCCAACTACAAAGGTGTGGATGACTGGCAGCTAGCATTACGAAGACAAGAAATGCAGAGTAAGATAGAGGAATCTATGAATTTCAAGAAAAGATATCTATATGGCCTATGCGATGTGGTGGATATAGGCCGGTGCATTGAAATCTGGTATGGTTTGGCTGAAAGGAATGTTTCCCTTGTTTCTTATCTGGGATTGACAGAAGATGAATATTCCTCTTATCTCCAAAACGGGCCGGAGGAACTGAAATTGTTGTTGAATGCTCAGAGGCAACAAAGGTGTTTTCGTATTTATCAACTGAACTTTGATACAGAGTCAACAATAGCCTTTGCTTTTATGGGCCTTGAGGCTATGTATAAAGCAGGATTTCAGCAACCACCAGCAGCAAAATACCGCATGGTGTGCGAAAGCAGCATGTATGCGCCATTGGAGCAGACAGACGGTGAGATCCTGGATAGGATTTATACCAAGTACAATACCCCTATGGAAGATTTTCAGGGGCGTTGCCTGGCTGCTTCCGATGTGATAGAACTTTATGACGAGGAACAACGGCTTTATTTCTACCGCGAGCCGGATGCCTATACTCCTGTCCGTTTTTCTCCAGCTTTTGCAAAGCCAATGCTAGAAAGACAGGATATGAATGAGTAAGCTTTATAACCAAAAGTCAAAGGTGTGGAATGGGATTTTATAATCCTGTTACCATGCCTTTTTGTAGAAAGGAGCATTTAACATGGGTGTGTTCTGTCTCTTATACACATCTGACGCTGCCGACGACTTAATAGGTCGTCGGCAGCGTCAGATGTGTATAAGAGACAGCGATACAGACAGTGAACAGGAAGAAGCCCAAAAAGATTGTTCAGGAGAGGCGGTGGCGTCCATGAAAATAAGTGACAAGCCAGAGCTGGATACGGATAACAAGAAAGCTCTGGTGGAGGCCGAGGAAGAAACACGCCGAGCTGAACATGAAGCGGCGGAGGCCCAGCGTAAAGCGGAATGGAATGCTGCGCAGGAGGCAAAAAAGGCGTCTGAACAGAAACAGTTAGACCGTCTGAAGGCCATGAGCGATGATGAAATTATGGAAGCATCGGTTAAGCGTGTCAGCAGAGATACCGAACGCCTGACCCGCCGTAATATGAAAGAATGCGTGTCTGAGTATATTCAGACGCTTTGCTTCTCTGACCCGGACTTTGCCCGGTTGACAATGCAGCCTCACAAGACGATGATTCATTGCTTTTATTACATCAACCGCAAAGCTATGGAATTTGTTCAGCAGGAGATGAAAGACAACGGAATCAAGCCGGAAGGACCTTATGGAGCCTATGGCAGTGATATCCCAGATGATATGTGCTACCAGTGGGCAGAAGAATATTTCCGCGACCCTAACGCGGAGGAAGACAAGGAGAAAGAAGAAAAATTTGTTCCTAAGTCTTACATTGGCAAAACCAACACGCCTAAAACAAAGAGCAAAAAGGCCGCGGAAAAGAAAGTACCGGAAAAGAAAGAGCCGGAAAAGAAACCAGAGCCAGAGGTAAAGAAGGATGTGCCGGAGGGGCAGATGTCATTGCTTGATTTGGCAATGCCAAAATCAGCATGATTTATGGAAACACAGTAGAAGGAGGTTTGATTTTGATTGCATATAAAGGCTTTAAGCCCGGATTAGTCTGCCGTGGATATCAGTTCCATATGGGCTTGAATATGACTGACAAGGCAAACTGCAGGGCGAATGGATTTCATTGTGCGGAAAATCCTCTGGACTGCCTGTCGTACTACCCGGATATGAACCAGGCAGAATACTACATTGTTGAGGCTGGCGGTGATATAGACGAGGATGAATGGGATTCCAAAATCGCATGCACGCATTTAAACATTATTAAGCAGTTGACTATGGAGGAGTTTTTCCTCCATAGCCTGGCATACATGGTAGACCACCCAAAACGGGTATGGAATTCCAGAGTGCATAAAGATAAGGGAGAGACACACAACGGTTATGTAGTAGTGCGCGGGATTGATCCGGCCGCTGCAGGCAAGCTGAATGATATTCTCGCTTTTGCCAAGGAGGACTATGCCACAGGGAACATCATTCAGGTAGCTCTGACCCGGGTAGACGGACAGAAGGTGCTGCCTGACCGCTGGTATGGTGTAGATCTGAAAGAAAGGCAGGTGAACCTGATTTGAGAAAGAATGAATTGCGAAAGCTGCGGACTTTAAAGGCGACACCCAAAATGATGAAGATGGCGGCTGAAGATACCCCGAAATGTGAAACATACAGTTATGGATGGAGCAGCCATGTGCGGACTGTATATCAGTATGGACTCTATATGCGCTGCCAGACCCTGAGTGGCTTCTTAAAGGTTGCTTTTTTCCTTCCAGACCGTATGCGTTTGGGAGGAAACCTGCCAGCCTACGAGTTATTCATTTGTCGGCAGACAGGCGAATTTCTGACTTATGACCGGAACCGTGATAAATGGTTGACGGCCAAGCTGGATTTACTGGACTGGCCGGATTATGTCGGCACCTCTGAAAAGAAGTGGATTAACCCGGAGGGCTATTCTACTATCAAAACCTATCTGGGCGTGAAACAAGGCGGTTTCAGCGGCCTGATGGAATATCAGCTCAAAGTACGCGCAGATGAACTGAAACGGCGCCATAAGCGCGAAACTGACCCTTGGGATATGGATTTGGCCCAGACACCGGATTTGCCAAAGGACTGGGTGCGCTGGGTACGTAAGGTGGGGATTCCGGAAAACTATATCTATTACGAGTACACTAAAAAAGGTACGGAAACCGGATACTGTACTTATTGTGAAAAAGATGTGCCGGTCAAGACCCCACGGCACAACAAGAAAGGGAGATGCCCGTGCTGCCGGCATGAAATCACATTCAAATCTGTGGGCAGAGCGGGAACTGTGCGTACAGGAGACAACTATATGTATCTGCTGCAGCGGTGCGAAGATGGCTTCATGGTTCGGGAATTTGTTGGTTCCGGCTGTTACCATAAGGGTGAGTATAAGAATCCTGAATATAGTCACAGGGAAGTACGCAGGGCCATCTATGACCGGAATGGACAGGGCCTTCGGGCTTATTACTGGGGCGATTACAAACACAGTGAGTTACGTTGGATTGCCACCAGTGTATGCGGTACTTCTTCCGGATGGTACGATTATGCCGGCCGCGTCTATGGTAAGACACTTCCTGATCTGAATAAGAATGAACTACAAAAAACGGGACTAGTGGAAACCATCCGGGGTATTGATCAGATTGACCCGGAAAAGTATCTGGCAGTGCTGAAGGAAGTACCACAGATAGAACAGATGGCAAAGGCTGGACTTCCACTTTTAGTAAAGGAATGTGTAGCAAACTATTATCCTTTCAAGGAATATTTCAAAAAGCACGGTGCAGGCAATCTGGCGAAAATGCTGGGAACAGATGCTCAGGGCTTAAAGCGGCTGCGTAAGAATAAAGGCGGGCAGCAATTTCTTCGGTGGCTCCAGTACGAAAAAGCCACAGGTAAGCCCCTGCCGAACCATGTAATCAGCTGGTTTTGCAGTCAGGAAGTAAAGGCCGATGATTTGAAATTTATCCGAAACCGAATGAGCATTGTCCAAATCTACAATTATATGAGGCGGCAGATTCGGGAAACTGGGATGTCCGGCAAAGAGCTTCTGACTACCTGGGCCGATTATCTCTCTATGGCACAGCGCTTCGGCATGGATACCAATGATGCAATCATCTACCGGGTAAGAAAGCTGCGCCAGCGTCATGACGAACTGGTGGCCCGTTGCAATCAAAAAGAGTTGACCCTCCGTGCAGGCGAGGTGCTGAAGGAATATCCGAATATTGAGCGGATCTATGAGTCAATTAAGGGAATCTATGCCTTTACCGCCGAGGATTATACTGTGGTCGTACCTTCCTGTATTGAGGAAATCATGCTGGAGGGTGAACATCTCCATCATTGCGTAGGCGGCAGTGAGCGGTATTGGGAACGAATCGAGCGAAAGGAAAGTTATGTGCTGTTCCTGCGCCGGACTTCCGACCTTCAAAAATCCTATTACACATTGGAAATTGAACCGGATGGCACTATCCGCCAAAAACGGACCATGTATGACCGGCAGGAGGCTGACATTGAGGACGCAAAGAAATTCCTGAAAAAATGGCAGAAAGAAATATCAAGACGCCTGACGGATGAGGAACGGGAACTGGCTAAGATTAGCCGTGTACTGCGGGAGCAGGAATTTGCCCAGCTACGGGAAAATCAGGTAATCATCAATACAGGACATTTGCGCGGACACTTATTGGTGGATGTGCTGATGGAGGATTTGATGGAGACAAAAGAAAGTGCAACAATACCGGCGCTTCCTGCGGCGGCATAACACAAAATAATGGAGCCGGACGCCTGTTGGGATGTCCGGCCCTTTTACGAGGAGGAAAAATTGATATGAAACAACTTGGAAATCTGGCTATGGTCTGCGCAAAACGATCTGATGTGTTGCTGCAGATTCAGAGTGGCACAGTATGCTTTTCTATTGGCATGGGAACGCAAATGGAATCTATCTCTTTGGCATGGGATGATGACGAAAAAATCAAAGCATTGGTTCGGGAACTGAATTTTGGGCGTTACCAAAACACTGAAAATGGAGGTTACACACATGATTAAAAATTTAAGCCAGTTAAAAAAAACACTGAAAGCGGGAACTCGCTTTCAAATCACCGGCCACTGCTGCCCGGAGTACATAGGTCAGCTGCGAGAAGTGACCGTTGCGAATACACAGGGCTTTTACAGTACTCTGCCGAATGAGCCGGACAACAAAACCAGTAAATGTAACGGAGGCAGAGGTTCGGTGCTCTGGTGGAGCAAGGCGCCATTCTGGAATTTTTCGGACGGCGTGTGCAGCATTTACAATAGTGATACAAAACACACAGAGGACTATCTGATTATGGCTTTCCGTGTGCTTGGAGAGGAGGTTGCATAATGGAACAGAACATCTTTGATAAACAGAGGGAGCTGACAAAGCGGCTGAACCGCTACCGGGAGGAATACTACAATCAGAATGCGCCCAGCGTATCCGATGCTGTCTATGATCGCCTGTTTGAAGAATTAAAGCAAATGGAACAGCAGACCGGCGTTTACATGGCAAATTCCCCAACCCAGACAGTTGGTTATCCTGTGGTAAGTAAATTGGAGAATACATCGCATGTAATTCCCCTTCTCTCACTGGATAAAACGAAAAGCAGTGAGGATCTGGTTCGTTTTCAAGCGAATCATCAAGTAATGCTCATGCTGAAGCTGGATGGCCTGACGGTAAAGTTGACCTATGAGGACGGTCAGCTTTTAGAAGCGGCCACCAGAGGCGACGGGGATGAGGGGGAAATTGTTACTCATAACGTCCGCAGTATCAGCGGCATACCAGTCCAAATCCCTTATCGTGAACGGCTGGTTATAACTGGAGAGGCATTTATCCGCCCCAGTGATTTTGAAGTGCTGAAAGTAACATTACTGGACAGTAATGGTAAACGTTATAAAAACGGGCGTAATCTGGCTGCCGGTTCGGTGCGGCAACTGGATGCCTCAGTCTGCAAAGAGCGCAAGGTGACATTTATGCCCTTTAGCGTATTGGAAGGATATTCAGAACTGACAACAAAATCACAGAAACTGTATCAGCTTCCGTCATTGGGATTTTCTATCTGTAAATTTTTTGTAAGCAAAAGGGCCCTTTCTCGTGATGAAATCGAGGGCGGTATTGAACAGCTTCAGCAGTTTGCAAGGGTAAATGATATTCCTATTGACGGTGTAGTAGTATCTTATAATGATATTTCTTTTTCCAAAAGCTGCGGCCGTACCGGGCATCACTATAAAGATGGTTTAGCCTATAAGTTTGAGGACGAAATGTTTGAAAGCCGTCTGCAGCTTATAGAATGGACGCCAACCCGTTCTGGCGAAATTGCCCCGGTGGCGATATTTGATACCGTAGAAATTGATGGATGTGAGGTATCCAGGGCCAGCCTGCACAATTTGTCCTTTATTGAGGCTCTGGAGTTAATGCCGGGCAATCGGCTTTTAGTGAGCAAACGTAATATGATTATTCCCCACATTGAGGAAAATCTGGACCGTGGCAGCTTTGCCCTGGAAAGAATTATGCCACATAATTGTCCTTGCTGCGGCCACACCACCCGTATTCATGAAAGCAGAGGTAGAACGGAAGATGGAGAGGAACGGATCATCAAGACACTGCATTGTGACAACGCTGCCTGTGAAACTCGAAGATTACGGCAGTTTGTCCATTTTGTGAGTCAAAAGGCGATGGATATTGAAGGTCTTTCCGAGGCCACTCTGGAAAAACTGATTGGGCGGGGATGGATACATACCTATATGGACATCTATCGGCTTGTTGAGCATAAATCTGAAATCGTGCAAATGGAAGGATTTGGTGAGAAATCTTGGGAGCGGCTTTGGAACGCTATTCAAAAAAGCAGAAATACTACTTTCGAGCGGTTCCTGATTTCTATGGATATCCCTATGATTGGGAGTACAAACAGCAAAGCATTATGTAGTGTATTCTCAGGCAGTCTGGAAGACTTTGAGAATGCAGTATACCAGGGCTATGATTTTACACAGCTCCCGGATTTTGGAGAAACCTTACATAACAATATTCATGAATGGTTTTGTGATGAGGAAAACATTTTTATTTGGGATGAGCTAAAAAAAATGATGAATGTAGAGATAAAAACAATCAATGAAACATCGGCCAGTCAGGATAATCCCTTTGTAGGGCGTACTATTGTGGTGACTGGAAAGGTAGAGCCTTATACCAGGGAAAGTATGAATGAACTGATTGAATCACTTGGCGCCCATGCCGCCAGTTCTGTTTCCAGAAAGACGGATTACCTGGTCTGCGGGGAAAAGGCCGGCAGCAAGCTGGCAAAAGCGCAGGAACTGAAAATCAAGGTTCTCTCGCCTGCGGAATTTTTCCGCATGGCCGATACCGCATAAGGAAACTGCATAGGAAAAAGAATACGAAAAATCAGATTGTGTGAGGGGGAAGATATTCGGACCTTCCCTCTCATTCAAAAGGAGGAGCAGCATGAAGCAACGTACTATGGTTAAAATCTCAGCAGAAGAAAATATAATATCCCTGCGGACAGTTTCAAGGGCATACCGTTCCACGCAAAGATTTATGATCCTGCGGCGCGAGCTGGAGGAACTGAAGGAAAAGAAAAAGGTAATCGTTTCGGACATCCATTCCTTTGCAGTCCTGCGGCTGTATCAGACACCGGGCGGAGTGGATGTGATTGATTTTGATTTCAGCTGGTTAAGTGATGATGGGTACGGGCGGCTGTCAGGAAAAGCGGAAACCGTGCGGCTGTCCTATGAAACATTCATGGCCCGGATAGAGGAAAGCAGCCGGCTGGGAGGCCAGCCCCGGAACCTCTTATCTATTCCGGAAGACAGCAGGCCGAGAATTGAATTTGAGAGCAGGCGCAATCTGCAGGAAGTTGCTAAAAATAAAAGAATCCGCAGACAGCTTGGAAAGTTTTTGGATCAGCACTTTAACTGGCGGGATTCCCAAAGCATCTTTGTTACGGATGATTATGAGCCGTACAGCTTTTTCTTTACGGAAAAGAAGGTGCGCGGTAATGGAATTTGTGGCGGTATTATTCTGCATGGGCAGGATAATATGAAAAACGCAACGTATAGCATTCATACATAAAAAAGTATGTTATACTGATATTAAAGATTGTAATAAAAAAGTGAGGTGTTGTATGGATAGATATTTGTTGCTTTGTCGTATAAAATCTGCTGATGGCTCAATAGAGCCTAAGTATATATGGTTTCCAGATGCCGATGTGATGAAAAATTACATCCATAGTGTACAAGAAATCGCAGAAGAAAAAGTTTTTGTGGACTATGCAGGAGAAATTATAGAAGACAGGATTGTCATACAGAGAGAGTTTAAGAGAGATATCGTACTGGGAGAGAAAAGTAAAGATTTATTATCATATTACGAAAATAAAAAAACAATCCATTGGGATTATCACAAGCGGTTGTTTGCTAAATATGGAATTGATGTAGAAAAGGAGCTGATAGCAGGCTATTCTCTGGGCGTCATTTTGGATTACTTAACTTGGGGACATTCCATAGATGATATCAAATTGTTTTTTAATCCGCCATGTATGGAAATGAAAAATATGTTGATGGATTTATTTGTAGAGGCAATTAATATCTGCGAAGAAGAACAGGACAGTATTTTAGGACTTGATAATCAATTAGTCAAACGTACAATACCTAAATATCTTCGTATCTATTTGGAAAGAAAACAGGCTAATCATTTAAAAGAGGAACATTAAGTTATAAAGTAATTGGATAGCATAGATAAATGCATAATAGAAGTGCCGAATGCAGCAGCCATATGGCTGCTTGTGTCCGGCACTTCTATTTGTTACTACCTAAAAAGATACTGCCTATCTAAAAAGTGCGTACTTGTGGTCTTTTAATAGAGATGATACTCTTAACTTTGAATACTTAGAAAGGATGTGAGCTTTATGAATCATGTGGAAATTGGACCTATTCGACCACCATCAGAAAGTGATAGTTTACTGATTCGAGTGACACGAGGATGCCATTGGAATAAATGCTATTTTTGTGGTCTATATAAATCTATGAGTTTTTCCATGCGTCCAATAGATGAAATTATTGATGATATCCGGCAACAATCAGAGCTTTATCGGGATAGAAATTATATATCCTGTTTCTTGCAGGATGGTGATGCTCTTGTTTTGAAAACGGAATATTTAGTACAGATTTTAGATGCAATACGAAAGTATTTTCCGCTTTTAAAGCACATCACAACCTATGCCCGTGCAGATAGTATCACTCGTAAATCGCCAAGCGAATTAACAGAACTGCGGTGGGCGGGATTAGATCACTTATACTGTGGAATGGAAACAGGTTCTGATAGCGTTCTAAAACTCATCAATAAAGGATTTAATGCTGATACAGTTATCAAAAGCGGCTATATGGCAAAAGAGGCCGGCATGACGCTATCTGAGTTTATTTTATTGGGAATTGGCGGAAAAGAATTATCAAATGAAAATGCTATAAAAACTGCCGAGGCACTAAACATCATTAAACCGGATTTTATTCGTGTACATGCCACGGGCTTCAAACCGGAATCAAAGATGGGGCAATTTATCCGGGAAGGTTCCGTTACTCTGCAATCGGAAGAAGAAATAGTAATGGAGCAAAAGCTATTCTTGCAGACACTTGATAAAATGGACAGCTATTATGTAAATGAGCATGCTGTGAATTTGCTTTTAGAGGTCAGGGGTAATCTTAAAACGGATAAAGAAACGATGACCGCTGCTATTGATCGTTTTCTAAATCTTTCATCAAACGAAAAACTTTTGTTTGCCGTTGGCCGTAGGCTTAATGTGTTTTTCTTTTTGGATGATTTACAGAAACCTGATTTACACAAAAAAGCAGAAGAATTGTTGCAACGGATCTTGCAAGAAAATCCGCAAACTGATTTTTCCGCACTTTGTAATTATGTTCGACAGTCTCAAATTTAGATATTTAAAGGTTACACAGTGATTAAAAATGGAGGTATATAATGAGAGGACTTAAAAAGATATTATTTGGTATTGCCATAATCTTAATTGGTGGATTTTTTATGATAGCGCCAGACAGCAGCTTAGGCGGCTGGGGCGAATTGCTATGTTTTGTTGTTGGAATTATATTCGGGATTTCTGGTTTAAAGTCTGATGAATAGGAAATTTTATAGGTTATGGAGTACTGCATTCGGCAGTTCTCCATAACCTTTTTAGTGGGGACAACAAAATTCGATTTTGTATCAATAACCTGTATCATATTTTAGGCTCGTATATTTTATTCCGGAATGCTTCAATCATAGCTGCTGTCAGGCTGCCGTTATCAAGCTCATGAGGCAAGTCTTGTGGTGTGAACCATCGTGCATCGGCCAATTCTTCCTGTTCCAGAATAATGGGTGCTTTATATTCGACTGTGGCAAAAAAGCCTGTTGCTAATGAGTCTGACAGCCCCCAAGGCTGGCTCCCAAAATACTGCAAATCCTTAATTCTAAGGCCCACTTCTTCCATGACTTCGCGTCGTGCGGCTTCTTCCAATGACTCACCTATTTCTACAAATCCTGCAATTAAAACAAACGGTTTTATACTCAGGTCCGCATAATGGGTCATCAAAAGTTTTCCTTCACAGACTACGGCAACGATTACGACAGGAGCTATCTTCGGATACTCTGTTATTCTACATTCTGGACATTCCAACGCCCGTTCTGTTATGCTGTGGGCCAATACTCTGCTACACCTGCCACAAAACTTATGATTTTCATACCAACGGACCAAATGGAAGGCCGTAATGATTACCAATGGCATCCAGATCGGGGAATTCCTGATTGTAACTGTTATAGGGCAATTCTTCCAACCTATTGATAAAAAATCTGCCTTATTTAAAGTCAAAGAGAAAACCGCTTTATCATCAATCATAAACAGATACTGCATTGTTTTGGCTTTTAGTTGATCTGGCAGCTCGGCATAAATTGGCAGATTGGCTTCCGGTTCCTTAGAGGGAGAAAGCAGAAAGTGTCCGTCAGCATATATAAAAACCAGAGACTCCGCGGCAGGGGTGCAACGAGTATAATTATTTTTCAGTTGGTGTGGATAAATGTCTTGCAGCAAATTGGCGCCTCCTGTCAGCTATTATGGCAGTCTCTATCATAGATGCTGCAGGTTCGTTCTGTAATGCCGCAGGGCTGCTTCATTATCCGGATCACATGCCTTTTCTAAATCGGCTATCATTCTGTTTTTATCTTTCGGCAGATTTCCCTGTACCCATACAGCATTTGAGGCTCCCAGGGAAGCGAAAAATACAGGAATATCTAAATTCTCAATCAGAGTTTTGAGTTCGTGCAGCTTCTCCAGTTCCCCCTCCTCTGCCCAGTTGCCAGCCTGAATCTCCTGATATAATTCGGACTCTGGGAAAATCGTAAGCATAGAGGAACCGATAATCTTGGGACGGGTCATATTGAAGATTTTAGCGCTCTCCAGAGCTCCCTCTACACCACGGCCAGCGCCGGATACTCCGGTCAGATAGAAAAAATTATAGGTGATACCGGCCTTGTCAAGCCGATGTGTCTGTTCTACAATTTCCTGGGCCTTATATCCTTTGTTCATAAATGCAAGCGCTACATCATCCCCGGTTTCCACACCGATTGTAATGCCGTCATAGCCAAGGTGGCGCAATTCACGCAGTTCGTCATCTGTTTTGAGCGTAACATCTGTTACTCTGGAAAAGCAGCCAATGGTTTCACATTCAGGAAAATACTTATGGATTAAATCCGAGATTTCCTTCAGACGGTCAAATTTCAATACAAAGGGATTTGCGCCTACCAAATAAACACGTTTTACCTGACGGCTCTGCCAGGAACGCAGCTGCTCTTTTACTTCAATAAGATCGGCTTCCACATCTTCGATTGGGGTCATTCTAAACTGAAACGGCAGGTCATCATACAGCGTACAAAATTTACATTTGTGATGAGTACAACCGGCAGTAACTTCAATGAGAAGTGAATTTGCCTCATAAGGGGGCCTCCAAATAGTACCTGTAAAGTGCATAGTAATCTCTCCTTTTCATTATGGCTTTATATATTTGGAACGGATTTCATCGCTCCGTTTCTAATCACAGATTACAGCACAGGTTTTATTTATTCAAGTACGGTCTTTTTATGGATATAGTTCTATTTTTACTACATAGTATAAAAAATGATAGTAGTTTGATTTTTGAGTGCATTAAGTTATAATAGTGGAAAGACAAGGAGGGAATAAAATGGCCGATAATAAATTCCGCAGCCAGGACACACTTGCCCGTTGTGTTCCAATGAGTATGCTGCAATCCGTTTTAAGCGGGAAATGGAAAATTCTGATTTTATGGTATATTTCTTTTTATAACGTACAGCGCTTTGGTGAATTGATGCGCCGGCTGGATGGAATTACACAATCCACGCTGACAAAACAACTCCGTGAATTAGAGGAGGACGGCTTTTTGCATCGGGAAATTTATAAGGAAGTACCGCCAAAGGTGGAATATACGTTGACGGAGATAGGGAAAAGCTTTGTCCCAATTCTCCATGAGATGATGGCCTGGAGCGAAACACATCTATGCCCTGCCGGATATGTAAATCCATATTCTTCTGCTGAAGATAATGAAAATATTACTGAAATGCACGAATAGAAAGCCGATTTAATGCTGCTTCTCAGTTCTTGTTTTCATACTATGTATTTAAAAAGACCGTACTTTTCAAACACAAATTCCTCCCTTATACTAAGAACCAAATTTAGTATAAAGGAGGGATTTTGTATGCATTTTACCGGCAGAACATGGCGTCCGCCTTATGAGTCAGCTTCATTCATTATTCAGGCTACTTCAGGCTGTACATATAATAAATGTCACTTTTGCAGTCTTTATAAAGACGAGCCGTTTAAAATGGCCCCTATGGAAGAATTTGAGGCTGATCTGGCGGAATTAAAACAATATCAGCCCAATGCAAGAAGGATATTCCTGACTGGTGCGAATCCGTTTGCTATGAGTTATGAAAAGTTAAAATTCCTGGCGCTGACTGTCCGTGATTATTTAATCAAATGCCAGACAATAGCAATGTTTGCGAGTATCAGGGATATCCGGGATAAAGAGGTCTGGCAGTTAAAAAAGCTGCGTGCAATGGGAATTAACGGTTTGAGCATAGGTACGGAGAGCGGTGACGATGAAACGCTGGCTCTTGCCAATAAAGGCTATACATCAGCTGATATTGTGGAGCAGTGCCGCAAATTGGATGAAGCAGGTATTGAATATTACCTAGTCTATATGACGGGACTGGCCGGACACAATGGCGGTCAAAGGAACGCTATTAACAGTGCGCGCTTATTTAACCAGATTAACCCATATTTTATATCCGTGGATTCACTTACCCTTTTTTCTGATACGGAATTATACGACCGGGCTCAGGCGGGAACTTTTATACCTGCGGGAGAAAAGGAGCGTATCATAGAGCTGCAAACTTTTATCAGAAATTTGCAGCTGCGTGTCCACCTCTTTGCTAACAGCATTTCAAATTACTATCCGGTTACTGCCTATTTGCCCAAGGAACGGGAGCACGTAATTAGCGAATTGCAAAATATAATGGATACGGTTGATGAGCAGGAAATGCTCCAATATCGAGCCGGGCTAAAGGCACTGGGATAGATGTACAGGAAAATCATAATTCTGTTAAAGTGGATCTGTACTGGGCGTTTTAGCCCCTAATCCGTCTAAATATTGAGTCCCCCAGTCACACATTGCATTGAGGACTGGGATAATGCTCTTTCCGAAATCAGTTAGTCTATAATCTGTTTTGGGCGGTATGACCGGGTAAATGGTTCTCAAAATCAAGCCGTCCTCCTCCAACTCCCGGAGCTGCTGCGTAAGCATTTTGGGAGTGGATTGGGGAATTAATCGCTGAAGCTCGCTAAAACGAAGTACATCATCAACTAAGTGGAACAGAATCAATGATTTATATTTACCGCCAATCAAATCCAGAGTTGCTTCCACAGGACAGTTAAAGGTACTTGGACATTTCATATTATCACCTCATTTTACACTATCTTTTTAGATACTATATTACTTTTAAGTGCGTTCTTGCCTGAAAGATAATTAGTGATATAATAATAGCATAAGTTGATGAAAACATCAACCGAATGCTTGCAAGCAGCTTAACATAAACGTCTAAAACTATTATAGAAGGAGATTATTAATTATGAGTTTTCTTGATATTGCTAAAAAGAGATATACGGTACGCTCCTATACCAGTCAGAAGGTGGAGCAGGATAAGCTGGACCAGATTTTAGAGGCCGCCCATGTTGCCCCGACCGGAGCAAACTGTCAGCCGCAGCATCTGATTGTTGTTCAGAGCGAGGAAGGGCTTGCTAAGATTGGAAAAGGCGCCAACATTTACGGAGCACCGCTTGCTATTATTGTGTGCAGCAATCATGATGAAGCTTGGAAGCGGCCTTTTGACGGCAAGAAGCTGACTGACATTGACGCGAGCATCGTCACCGACCATATGATGATGGAGGCCACTGATCTGGGCTTGGGCAGTGTATGGGTCTGCTACTTTAAACCTGATGTAATCCGTAAAGAATTTGATCTGCCGGACAACCTGGAACCGGTCAATATTCTTGTGATTGGTTATGCGGACACCAGTTCCGAGCCTGTTCTTTCAGCGGATCGGCACAAGGAGACCAGTTACCGTAAGCCGCTTTCCAAAACGGTTTCTTACGAACACCTGTAAAATCATTCAGAGGGCTATGCGAAGGATATCGCATGGCCCTCTCTAAATGTAGACAAATCTTTTTATGGCACATAGTAAGGCGTTACTTTCTATTAGGGATGAAATAACATAGCTATATTGATTCTGCTTTTAGAGAAAATGAATTATGGATTTGTTTCATCTGATAAGTTGGTATATTTAGATTTCGACAAATATCAATTATCTGTTCTTTATCCCCTAAGCCAATACGTAGTCCCAGATAGACAATTTGTGGTGGACAATTTTTCATAATACGTATTTCTGATTCTAAAATTTCCGGTTTATTTGTTTCGTGGTCGATGTGGGGAATATGCAATTTATTTTTGTAATCAGAATTACCCACATTAGAGTCAAGATGTGTTATATCTCCATCCACGAGTTTATATATACCTCTCCACTCATTTTCGTATTCCCATTCATTTGACTTAATAAACAATATAGATTCATCAGACTTTGCTTCTATGTCATGTGGTTGAGATGAATAAGTTACCTTTTGCAATTTTGTACTTATGTTTTCAATATCTTCTTTTTTATATCCAACACAAAAACCAGTATGCCTGTTTGCATAATGCGCCCACATCAAAGCATTATCAAAGTGTTCCGTACAACAAAAGATTCTGTAATTTGATATTAATTCATTTTTTTTGTTTAATACGATATTTGATTCAACTGCTTCCCAAAAATCATTATTAGGCTGATCTTCATTATAAATAACCCGCCCTATTCCTTCAAAAGGATCATTAAAAGTAAAAAGGCTGTTGTAGACTACAACGCTCTTATATAAATTAGATACTGAGTATCTACGCTCATCAATAGAGTAATATTTAAACAACAAGTCCATAATCCATCTCCTTTACACAATTTAAGAAGATCCGGTTAGCAAAATTTCATAAAACAATTCCTATCTTGATAAATTATATCAAAATCTAAGATAAAAGAATAGTATTAATATTTAGAAGGCTATATCTATCCTTATATGGAAAAGCGCCGATACAGTGGCCGTTAAGCCGCTACGTCAGGCGCTTTAGGTTGTTTTCTTTAATTTGTAATGTTGCCGCCAATTCGATATTGCCCTCTATACTCCTTTGGCGATACCTTCATAATTTCCCGAAATGCAGTAGCAAATTTACTTTGATTTTCATATCCCACCTGATTTGCAATATCGGCAATGGTCCCCTGCGTCTGTCGGAGCAGGACTGCGGCCTGCCGGATGCGGTATTCTTTCATATAGGTGGCAATCGGTTGACCGTAAACGCCTTTAAAGGTAGCTTTCAAGGTCGAGGTATTGATTAGATACTCCTTAGACAGTTCATCTATGGTAAGGCGGCTCCGAAGATCAGATGTAAGCCTTTTATGGATTTCTTTCACCACTTCGACCTGCGGGGACATATACTGTTCCCGCTGCTTTTCTGAAGTGACGTCAATCATACAGAGAAAAAGAAGAAGCTCCTGTACTTTAATTCTGTAATACGGCTTCTGCAGGCAGTCCGGTACAGAATAAAGCTCTGAAAATACATGCTCTATTTCATCCCTGGCCGGCATAACAAGGCAGCGGTCATCCGAACAAAACTTCTCCCGGAATCCAAGAATATCAAGTGAAGTATCCTGCAAGGCTTCAGGCGGGTCTGCAGCAATCTTATCCAGGTCGAGAATGACGGTAATACCCCGGTAATGCTTGAGTGGGAAACTCATAGCAGGCGCACAGTTGTCCATCATGTGTATCGACAGATCTCCTTCGCCCAGATACAGGCAGGCGCCGCTTTTAAGCCGGCACTCCTCCCGGCCTTCCCGGCAGTGATTGATTTCCAGTATATTTCCCTCTAATTCATTGCCCCAGGAGCATTCAGCAGTTTCAAAATCATTATAGATTAACTCTACGCCTGGATAAACCTGATAAACAGTCATGAGCCCCAGGCCGTCCGAACAATCTATTTTGTAAAGAGTACAGTAGCCGTCCTGATCCTGCGGAACGACAGTAGGCACTCCATTTAATAAATTAGGTCTTATGATGGAATTCATAGCTTCCTCCTTATAGGAACCGACGGTAATATGCTCCGCCAGCTTTTGCTTTACATTTACCATTATATAGTCCCTCCTTACTGGCTACCGCTCCTATTAGAAGCTTTTTAGCTCCACATAGAAATTATAAGTGATTAAAAAGTAATTGGCAACTGTATGAGGGGGTATAAAAGGAGCTGCCCGAAAAAGGCAGCTCCTGTATATCTATTAACGCTCCCGGATATGTTCACAGGTCTTTTGGAGAATCCAGGACACATGATCGTCACTTAGAGAGTAATACACATGCTTGCCGGCCTTTCTCGATTTCACGAGGCGGGCTGCCCGGAGGGAGCGGAGCTGGTGAGACACAGCGGATTCCGTGATATCCATATCGGAAGCCAGGGCGCCGACACAGGCTTCACCGGACATCAACGACCAGAGCAGGTGCATTCTTGTATTGTCTCCCATGGCCCGGTATAAATCCGCTAAGTTTTCTAATTCTGTGTCACTGGGGATATTGGAGATTTCCTTTGTGTTCAAATTACCACCTCTTTCTGTGAGACTGTATTTGACAGTCTTAGGTTTTAGTTTTATGATTAACAATATCATTTGTTGAAAGGAGCAGGAAGATGCCACACTATAACTTACCGCATAATCACGGACAGAAAATGGCTTCCGTTCTGGAAAAAATGCCGGCCGGTGAAGATTTCCAAAGCGTTGCTGAAATTTTTTCCGGGCTTGGTGACAGTTCCCGGCTCCGGATATTATGGCTGTTATGTCACTGTGAGGAATGCACCTATAATATAGCAGCAGCATTTGGAATGAGTAATCCGGCCGCGTCACATCATCTGCGTATTCTGAAGAATAGTGGTCTGATTACCAGCAGGCGGTCGGGAAAAGAAGTCTACTATACTCTGGCTGATACTCCGGAGGCCAGGCTGCTGCACAAGGCAGTGGATTCCCTGTTTCATATAACTTGTCCTAAAGAATAAAAATGCGCTGTCCCGGAACAACTTCCAAAGGACAGCGCATTTCTTGTTCCATCAGGGCTGCTTGTATTTCCTTACGCTCATTGCACGGATTGCATTCAAAATTGCAATGACGGATACGCCTACGTCCGCAAATACTGCGGCCCACATGGAGGCATACCCCAAAGCGCCGAGGCCCAGGACGAGGAACTTTACTGCTAACGCAAAGACAATGTTCTGATGTGCAATACGCAGTGTCTTGCGTGCAATCTTCATTACAACAGATATCTTGGAAGGTTCGTCTGTCATAAGGACAACATCGGCTGCTTCGATAGCAGCATCAGATCCAAGTGCGCCCATTGCGATACCCACATCCGCCCGGGCAAGTACAGGAGCATCATTGATACCATCTCCGACGAATACGAGCTTTCCTTTCTCACTCTTTTGGCGGAGCAGTTCTTCTACACGGTCAACCTTATCAGCCGGGAGCAATTCTGTATACGCCTTATCCAATCCCAGCCGGGACGCTACTTTTTGTCCCACGGCATCGGCATCACCGGTAAGCATGACGGTCTGACGGATACCGCCTTCCTTCAACAGCTTAATAGCTGCCGGAGCATCCTCTTTAATTTGATCCTCAATCACAATATACCCGGCGAATTTACCATCTAAGGCCAGATAGACTACGGTTCCAATGGAATTGCACACGGTATATTTAATTTTTTCCCTTACCATAAGTTTTGCATTTCCTGCAAGCACGGTTTTTCCGTCGATAATAGCACGAACTCCGTGCCCCGCGATTTCCTGTACATCATGAATGCGGGAAGTATCCACCTTTTTTCCATAAGCCTTTTTTATAGACTGTGAAATAGGATGGTTGGAGTAGTCTTCCGCATAAGCGGCCAGTTCCAACAGGGTATTTTCTTTCATGCCTTCCGCATGGATCTCACTTACTGCAAAGGAGCCTTTCGTAAGAGTACCGGTTTTGTCAAATACAACAATCTCTGCATTAGATAATGCCTCTAAGTAGTTGCTGCCTTTTACGAGAACGCCACATTTGGAAGCGCCGCCAATACCGCCAAAGAAGCTCAGAGGAATGGAGATTACAAGGGCGCAGGGACATGATATAACAAGGAAAGTAAGCGCCCGGTAAATCCAGGTGATAAATTCCTGTCCGGTAATAAGTGGAGGAATGACTGCAAGGGCCAGGGCAGCAAATACAACAATAGGTGTATAATATCTGGCAAAGCGGGTAATAAAGTTTTCCGTCTTACCCTTCTTGTCGCTTGCATTTTCTACCAAATCGAGAATCTTTGCTACGGTGGACTCGCCAAATTCCTTTGTTGTTCTGATTGTCAGAATACCTGTCTGGTTGATACAGCCGCTGATTACGTCCATCCCAGGCTCTATTTCACGGGGCATGGATTCTCCGGTCAAAGCAGAAGTATCCATTACGGAAGTGCCTTTTAAAACAGTACCGTCCAGGGGAACCCGCTCACCCGGCTTTACAACAATCGTTTCGCCAATCTGTACCTCGTCAGGATCGACAGAAACCAATTTCCCATCCCGTTCCACATTTGCGTAATCGGGCCGTATGTCCATCAGGCTGGCAATGGATTTTCGGGATTTGGAAACCGCATAAGACTGGAACCACTCCCCGACCTGATAGAACAGCATAACGGCAACGCCTTCGGAATATTCTCCTAATATTAATGCGCCAATGGTGGCAATGGTCATCAAAAAGTTTTCATCAAAAACCTGCCCATGCAGGATATTTGTGACGGCCTTCCATACAATATCCCATCCGACAACAATATAACAAACCAGGTACAAAATGAGCTGTGGCACCCCTTCCAGCGGAAAGACCATACCTATGATGAACAGCACCGCAGCGATTATAATTCTGGTTAAAAGTGATTTTTGCTTTTTAGTCACAATAACTCAACTCCTTTCAATTAGGTACAGACACCGGCTGCCATAAGGTCAGCCGGTGTCTGCACTTACTTAGTCCTTAATGGTGACATCCGGCTCAATTTTCTTGATGAGCGCTTTTGCCTCCTTCAAAACGCTGTCAAACAGCTCGTCTGGAGTCTCCAGAATCATCTTCTGGCCCATAAAGCTGACGGTAACATCGGTTACACCGTCCAGTTTCTTTACTGCGTTTTCAATTTTGGCCGCACAGTTTGCACAGTCCAGATCAATGAGTTTAATAGTCTTTTTCATAATGAAAAATCCCCTTTCTAAAATATAATATTGGTTAAATTCGGCTGAACAATTAAAAACATGTTTAATCGTTCATGCGTAGTATAGCGGTGAAAAAAGCATTCGTCAATAGAATTGGCGGCGAAGGTTCCAAAAGGAGCCAAAATGCTTCCGTTTGGATTTTCCTGCAATTAAAATCTTCAAATTGGAGCTAAAAACCACCTTATCGGAGCGGACAAAAAGGCTGCCGATTCACTATACTATACCAGTACCCCACACAGGGAAGGGGTACCTAAAATAAATGAAAGAAGGTGTTGGTTTGCGTAAGGAACAATTTGATATTACGGGAATGACCTGTTCTGCTTGTTCCGCCCGGGTTGAAAAAAGCGTTGCAAAGCTGGACGGCGTGCAAGAGGTAGCCGTCAACCTGCTGAAGAATAGTATGGTGGCATCTTATGATGAAACGATCCTGAATACAGACCAGATTGTGCAGGCAGTTGTAAAATCAGGATACGGAGCATTTCTCAAGGCCGAGAACAAGGTTCAGACTAAATCAGGAACACAGGCGCCGGCAAAGGATATTGCAAAGGAAGAATATCAGAATATGAAACGCCGTCTGATTATTTCCATGATTTTTGCCATACCGTTGTTCTATATTTCAATGGGACATATGATGGGGTGGCCGCTTCCTGGATTTCTTCTGGGCATGGAAAACGCCATGAGTTTTGCCTTTACACAATTTCTGCTGCTTCTCCCGGTGGTATTTGTAAACTTTAAATACTACCGCATGGGATATAAGACGCTGTTTCATGGAGCGCCTAACATGGACTCGCTGATTGCGATTGGGTCCAGCGCCGCGATTGTGTATGGCATCTATGCTATTTACAAAATCGGATACGGTTTAGGGCATGGTGATATGGCGATAGTTCACAGCTTCACGATGGACCTTTACTTTGAATCAGCCGGCATGATACTGGCTCTTATAACACTGGGAAAATTCTTCGAGGCCCGGGCCAAGGGAAAGACCTCTGACGCTATCACGAAGCTTATGAATCTGGCTCCTAAGACTGCGACTGTACTAAGGAATGGACGGGAGCAGGAAATTCCGGTGGAGGAAGTGGCTCTGGGAGAAATCCTGATTGTTAAGGCGGGCGAGTCCATCCCTGTGGACGGTATCCTGACGGAAGGATCTTCTTCGATTGATGAATCTGCGCTTACAGGAGAGAGTATTCCTGTGGAAAAGCAGGCCGGAGATAAAGTAATCGGAGCAACTATCAATAAATCCGGCTATTTTAAGATGCAGGCTACCAAGGTAGGCGATGATACGACACTTGCACAGATTGTACGGCTGGTGGACGAAGCAACAAGTTCAAAGGCACCCATAGCAAAGCTGGCGGATAAGGTCAGTGGAATTTTTGTTCCGGTTGTGATCCTGATTGCCGTTGCTGCGACCGTTTGCTGGCTGATAGCAGGGCAAAGCTTTGAATTTGCCCTTTCCATTGGAATTTCCATTCTGGTTATTTCCTGCCCTTGTGCGTTGGGCCTTGCAACGCCCACCGCGATTATGGTGGGAACCGGAAAAGGCGCAGCAAACGGAATTTTGCTGAAATCGGCGGAGGCGTTGGAAACTGCACACGGGATTGATACCGTTGTACTTGACAAGACAGGAACGATTACCAAGGGGCAGCCTGCCGTGACAGATATGGCTGCGGTAAACGGAACGGACGAAACAGGTCTGCTTCAAGTAGCTGCTTCCCTGGAAAAGCTTTCGGAGCATCCGCTGGCAGAAGCGATTGTGTCAGAAGCAGAGAGCAGAAATATTCCTTTCCTTCCGGTAAAGAATTTCCGTCAGATTCCAGGGCAGGGTATCATTGGAGAAATTGACGGACAAAAATGCTATGCCGGCAACCGCCGTATGCTGGAAGAAAACCACATAGCGGGTGGTAAGCTGATGGCCCTGGGAGACGAAATGGCAAATGAAGGCAAGACTCCCCTGTTCTTTGCCCGCGGCAATCAGTTGATGGGAGCGATTGCCGTAGCCGATGTGGTAAAGCCCACCAGCAAGCAGGCCATTGATGAACTGAAGCAGATGGGAATTGAAACCATTATGCTTACTGGGGATAATGCCCGTACTGCAGAGGCAATTAAGCGTCAGGTTGGCGTGAGCCGTGTAGTTGCGGAGGTTATGCCGCAGGATAAGGAGCGGGAGGTCCGGTCCCTTCAGGACGCTGGCAAAAAGGTGGCAATGGTCGGTGATGGTATCAATGACGCTCCAGCGCTGGCCCGTGCCGATGTGGGCATCGCCATTGGAGCAGGAACGGATGTTGCAATCGAATCTGCGGATATTGTACTTATGAAAAGCGATCTTCTGGACGCAGTTACAGCAATCCAGCTCAGTAAAGCTGTTATCCGCAATATTAAGGAAAACCTGTTTTGGGCTTTCTTTTACAATGTGATTGGCATTCCGGTTGCTGCCGGTATATTTTTCACTGCGTTTGGATGGAAACTAAATCCCATGATTGGAGCTTTTGCTATGAGCTTTAGTTCTGTGTTCGTGGTTTCCAATGCCTTGCGTCTGCGCTTTTTTAAGCCCCGGCGTGTTACAGAGTCTGTATAGGCAGATTTGGCGGATACCATATCTGCAATACATAATAATTTAAAATAACAGAAAAGGAGAATTTGCTATGAAAAAAATATTGTATGTTGAGGGAATGGTCTGCAATAACTGTGTGAGCCATGTGACGGAAGCCCTGTTGGAGATTGATGGAGTGGCAGAAGCCGATGTGGTTCTGGAGCCGAAGACTGCAACTGTGACGCTGGAAAAGGAAATCGCTGATGAGGTGCTGAAGGCTGCTGTGGTGGAAGCCGGTTATGACGTTACCTCAATCCAGAACGCATGAGGGCCAAAAAGAATGATGTGGAGCATAAATTAAAAATCGCACGCGGACAACTAGACGGAATTCTGCGAATGGTTGAGGATAACCGCTATTGTATCGACATCTCCAACCAACTGCTTGCAACACAGGCTCTTTTAAAAAGCGCCAACCAGCAGATCCTTCAGGCACACATCAGAACTTGTGTCCGTGAAGCCCTGCAAACAGACGAGCCGAATCCCAAACTGGAAGAAGCACTTGGGCTTTTGGAAAAGATGTTACAGTCATAAACAGGGCAAGGGCGGCAGGTGTCTATCCTGCCGCTCTGTTACTTACAAAAACCGTTTCCGTTTGGAGTGAAAGTCCTTCAAAATGGAGCGTACAAGAAATAAGACCTTATATATAATAAAAGATGGTTAGATACGGCTAATTAAATATAAGGAGGACAATGCGATGAAGCAATCGCTGGATACAAGAACAAAATTATTAACACAGAACCCCGTCTCTTTGATGTTTGAACTAAGCATCCCTGCTATTCTTGGCATGGTCGTTGTTGGGCTTTATAACTTTATGGATTCGGTTTTCGTAGGGCAGATGGTCGGATCTGTACAGATGGGAGCTATCTCGGTATCCTATCCCTTTACCCTGATTAACGGCGGTACCGCCGCTATGCTCGGAGTAGGTTCTGCTTCTGTACTATCCCGTGCCATCGGTAAAAAGGACGAGGCCACCATTGGTAAAATCATAGGGAACCTTGTGGCTATGGTGATTTTACTATCTGCCATTATTACAGTAGTGGGAATGGTATTTACCCGGCCAATCCTGACTCTGGCCGGCGCCAGCGGTGATATTTTAAATTATGCAGAAAAATACCTGCGTATTGTATATGCCGGTTCCCTGTTTGTGAATTTCTTTCAGAGTGCCAATATGGTAATCAGAGGTGAAGGCCAGCTGAAAAAGGCAATGCTGATTATTGGAAGCGGCGCAGTCCTGAATATTATCCTGGACCCCATTTTCATTACGCTGTTAAATCCGGTGGGGAGAGGAATGGAAGGAGCGGCATATGCGACGGTTCTTTCCCAGATCATACAGGCGTTGATTACCGTATGGTACTTTAAGAAAAAAAGCCAGCACGTGAAAATTGGCCGCATCCGCATTGAAAAATCGCTGCTGCCTCAAATACTGGCGGTTGGTGTATCGGCTTTGCTCATGCAGGTCCTTACGCTGGTACAGCAGACTGTGATTTACCGTGTAGCCTCAAATTATGGAGGAGAAACATCTCAAATTCTTCTGGGTGCAGCCCTCCGTGTGTGGAACTTTGCTTTTGTGCCTCTCTGGGGAATCAGCCAGGGCTTTCAGCCTGCGGCCGGTACCAACTATGGCGCGAAAGACTACAACCGTGTAAAGAAGCTCACAGGCGTTTTTGTGGCGAGTGCCACTATATTGTCCCTGCTCTTTTACATTCCGGTTGAATTATTCCCAGCAAATGTTTTGTCTTTGTTTATTACGACTCCAGGTGTTGCGGCTTCAGGAGCCACCAATTTCCGAATTATGTTCAGCACCTATATTTTACAGGGTAGCTTCCTGATTGCAGTAACTTTATTTCAATCTCTGGGCAAAGCCAATAAGGCAACCTGGCTGGTATTATTCCGTCAGATTATCCTATTTATTCCGTTGGCAGTCATTCTTCCTATGATTGGAGGGATGGGAATCCGCGGCGTCTGGCTGGCGATTGCTTTGACGGATGCGATTCTGGTAGTAATCACAATTTCTATGATGCTTGCAGAATTCCGGAAGTTTCCGGCTACGGTTCAGAGCAGACGTTAGGAAGGAGCACATATGTATCTCAGTGAGGGAAAAATAGGCGGCAGTTATCAGGTTAAGGATATTAAACTGCCGACGAATATTGAAAAGAGACTGGAGGCTTTGGGCATGACCCGAGGTACCTCGGTAGCCGTTCTGAACAGCAAGAGCCAAGGCGTTCTTATTATTAAGGTAAGAGGCACACGTTTCGCGCTGGGCCGGAACATTACAAGAAATATTTTAGTGGGGTGAAACCGATGAAAGAGAATCTTACAATAGGCTTCATCGGAAATCCGAACTGCGGGAAAACAACACTTTTTAATGCCTATACCGGTGCTAATCTGAAGGTGGCTAACTGGCCTGGTGTTACGGTAGAGAAAGTCGAAGGAGCCATAAAAGACCATGACCTGAATATCCGGTTGGTTGATCTCCCGGGTACATACAGTCTGACGTCTTATACGATGGAGGAACAGGTATCCCGCCAGTTCATATTAAGCGATGAAGTCGATGTCATTATCGACGTTGCAGATGCTTCGGCACTGGAACGCAACCTATATCTTACCTTGCAGCTTTTAGAGCTGGGCAAGCCGGTGGTGCTTGCACTGAACATGATGGATATTGTGGAAAAGCGCGGTATGGAAATTGATATCCACAGGCTGCCGGAGATGCTGGGAATACTGGTCATACCGGTTTCGGCCAGAAAAAGAACCGGACTGGATGTGCTGCTTCATGCTGCTGCGCATCATAAAGACTGTACAGACCTAGACTGCCTAATCCATCATCATAAATATATGTCGAAGCACCAGCACGATCATCATTCAGAATATGCAATGGTTTACAGTGATACCATTGAAGATAAGATTGATTTGATTATAGCAGAACTGAAAAAGAAATATCCGGATTTGCCGAATTATCGTTGGCATGCCATTAAGCTACTGGAACAGGACAAAGAAATTACCGGACGTTATCCCGTGAATCTGCCGAGAGTGATTGACCGTAATTATGAATCGGATATCATCAATGAAAAGTACGATTTTATCCAGGAGATCATTCGGGAAGTATTGGTAAACAAGGACCGTCAAGAAGCTTTGACAGAGAAGGTAGACCGGGCCTTAACACATCGTTTCTGGAGTATTCCCATTTTCCTGGGTATTATGGCGTTGGTATTCTTCCTGACATTTACGATTGGTGACTGGCTGAAGGGGTATTTTGAATTAGGTATCAAGGGAATTTCAACCTTGGCGGGCAATGTACTGTCTTCGGCTGGCGTCAATGAAATGGTACGTTCTCTGCTGGTAGATGGTATTATTGCCGGCGTGGGAGGTATCCTGACTTTCCTGCCGAACATCTTTATTCTATTTCTTGCACTGGCGTTTCTTGAGGACAGTGGATATATGTCTCGTGTTGCCTATGTTATGGAAGGCCTTATGAGTAAGCTGGGGCTGTCAGGACGTGCATTCATACCTATGATTTTAGGATTTGGCTGTACGGTTCCGGCAATCATGGCATCCAGGGCGCTGGAAAACAGGCGTGACCGATACAAAGTTATGTTAATAACACCATTTATGAGCTGCAGCGCCCGCTTACCAATCTACATATTATTTGCTGAAATGTTTTTCAGAGAGCATGCTATGATTGTTGCTTATTCTATGTATTTAATTGGTTTGGTAATCGCAATTCTGGTTGCAGCAGCGATTCATCTGATAGACCGGAGAAAGTCGGAAAATTATCTTTTAATTGAGCTTCCGGAATATAAAGCCCCCAGTTCCCGTACCGTGGCTATTTATGTTTGGGAAAAAGTAAAAGATTATCTTTCAAAAGCAGGGACTACTATCTTTGTTGCCTCCATTGTTATGTGGGCTATTCTGAATTTTGGCCCACAAGGATATACAACAGAAATGTCTGGCAGCTTTGGCTCTATTCTGGGCCGTGTGCTGGTTCCTTTCTTTGCACCGTTGGGACTGGGCTTCTGGCAGATTGCGGTGGCTTTAATTGCTGGAGTATCCGCAAAAGAGGTAGTGGTATCAAGCTGTGCAGTTTTATTTGGTGTTCCTAACATTAATTCCGGCGAGGGGATGAATACTCTCGTAGGAATTTTGGGAACCGTTGGATTCGGGCAGCTTAATGCTTTTTGTCTGATGGTATTTTGTCTGCTCTATATACCATGTATGGCAACTCTGGCAACCATAAAGAAAGAATCCGGAAGCTGGAAATGGACAGGCTTCACTGCTCTGTTCCAACTGGCCGTAGCCTGGGTAGTTACTTTTGGAGTTTACCAGATTGGCAGCATAATCATCTGAAAAGGAGATGGATGAATATGATAATTACTGGCATTTTGGTGGCCGGAATCGTGGTCTATGCAATATGGGCTGTATGTAAGATCCGGCGCGACCATAAAAATGGAAACTGTTGTGGCAGCGGTTGCAGCGGCTGCTCATCCAAGGATTTTTGTAGAAAGTAAAGGAGGCAGAGCCTTGAAAATTAGAAGTTTGTTCCGCCCTGTTATATATCTTGCCGTATTGGCAGTGGGGGCATGGTGGATTTGGAAATATATCCGAATATGAGCTGTGGGCCCTTGGTGATTGAATGTTTACTTTTAAGGTGGTGGTGTAAATTGGGAAAATAGTCGTGTTGAGCTTCAATGATGCAGAAGAACAGATAGTAAATAAAATATTGGATAGTCTTGCTACGATGGATTTCCAGCAAATTAATTTTTCTGCGGAGTCAGTATTATTTTTTTCAAATATTACTATTTATCCACAGGAATGCAGGATTGAGATTAATGGAGAGAGCTTAACTTTAAGCAGACGGCAATTTGCTTTACTGTATCTGCTTGCCCGTAATGTAGGCAGGATATTGACGAAAGAACAGATATATTCCCATGTATGGAATGAAATAGTGCCTATCAATGTGGATGAGACAATCCGCTATCATATCAGCGAAATCCGTAAGAAACTGAATGAACTGGCAGATATAGACTGCATTGAAACTGTTTGGGGGATTGGATATCGGTTCAAAGAAAGTAAATAGACAGAGGATAAGCTGCGAACAAGTAGCATTATTAAAAGACATACCAGAAAGTGAGGGATGTAATGTTAGAAGAAAATGTTTTTATACCATTTTTAAAGAAATTCAACCAGTACCCTTTCCGTGTGAAAATCAACCGGAAGGAATATAAAATTGGAAACGGAGAGCCGGAATTTACCGTAGACTTCAAAAAGCCGGTTTCTCTGCCCTCCCTTATGACAAGTACCTCTCTCGCATTGGGAGAGGCGTATATGGACGGAGATTTAGAGATAGAAGGTGATTTATATTATGCCTTAGACCATTTTCTGGGCCAGATGGGGCAATTCTCCACGGACGAATCGGCCTTGAAAAAAATCATGTTCCCGTCATCTGCAAAGAAAAACCAGCAGAAAGAAGTACAGAGCCATTATGATATTGGTAATGATTTTTACAGGCTTTGGTTGGATGAAACCATGAGCTATTCCTGCGGCTATTTCCTGCATGAAGATGATACACTTTATCAGGCTCAGGTGAACAAAGTGGATTATATATTAAAGAAACTTTACCTGAAAGAAGGAATGTCTTTGCTGGATGTTGGCTGTGGCTGGGGATTTTTACTGATAGAAGCTGCAAAAAAATATGGTATCCACGGAATGGGCATTACGTTGAGCCAGGAGCAATACCGGGAATTTCAGAGCCGGATTGCCAGGGAACATCTGGAGGAGCTTCTTACGGTGGAACTGATGGACTACCGGGATTTGCCGAGATGCGGAAGGCGGTTTGACCGTATTGTGAGTGTTGGTATGGTGGAACATGTTGGGCGCGACAATTACCAGCTTTTCATGGACTGTGCAAAAGAAGTGTTGAATCCGGGAGGGCTTTTTCTGCTTCACTTTATCAGTGCCTTAAAGGAGCATCCTGGTGATCCGTGGATTAAAAAGTATATTTTCCCCGGCGGCGTTGTTCCAAGCCTGCGGGAAATGCTTTCATGCGCGGCAGAGGAAGGATTTCATACAATGGACGTAGAGAATTTACGGCTCCACTATAACCGCACCCTGCTGTGTTGGGAGAGGAATTTTAAGGAACATATCAGTGAGGTGCGGGAAATGTTTGATGAGAGATTTATCCGTATGTGGGATTTATATTTGTCTGCTTGTGCCGCAACTTTTCATAACGGGATAATTGATCTTCACCAAGTTTTATTTACGAAAGGGATTGCCAATGGGCTGCCGACTGTAAGATGGTATTAAAATGGTATAGGAATGACACTGGCAAAGCCTGGCCTTACCCGTGAGGTCCGGTAAAGCTTGCTTGATCTGGCCGCACTAACTGCATTGAGCCAGTCCGGAACAATGGTAATGGTTCAGAAATAAGTAAACAGGGAGAGCAAATTCATAATTGGATTTGTTCTCCCTGTTTTATTTGTTTTATTGTTGAAAAAGACGTAATCCAAGCGTAAAGGATTAGTATAACAACAAAAAGGAGGGCAAAGTTATGATGCTCATTGGAATCGATCACGGAAACAAGCAGGTCAAAACTGTTCACGGTAAACCCTTTGTGTCCGGCCTGCAGCAAAGCGTTACCAAACCCTTTGGCAAGGATGTGCTAAAGTACCAGGATACTTACTATACGTTGTCAGATCAGCGAATCCCCTACCGTAAGGATAAAACAGAGGACAACCGTTTCTTTGTGCTTACATTGTTTGCGTTGGCTGGAGAACTGGCAGCCAGAGCTTGTAATACCGAAGAAGTGATTCTGGTAAAGCTGGCCATGGGCCTGCCTCCTGCACATTTCGGCGCCCAGACAAAGCGGTTTACAGAGTATTTTAAAAACCATGGCAGTATTGAGTTTTCATTCAATGGTAAAGCCTTTACGGTCTATATTGAAGATGTGGCCTGTTTCCCCCAGGCATATGCCGCCGCGGCTACCATACTTTACCAGTTGATGGATGATACCAAAGCGGTTATTCTGGATATAGGAGGCTTCACGGCGGACTATCTGCTTTTAAAAAATGGGCAGGCCGATCTGTCTACCTGCGACTCGCTGGAAAATGGGGTGATTCTGCTCTATAACCATATCCGCTCTAAGGCCAATGCCGAGTTGGATATATTATTAGACGAAAATGATGTGGATATTATTCTGCAAGGCAAAGGGGAAAGTTACCCGGATACAGCCGTGCGGCTGGTAGAGGAAGGTGCACAGCAATTTATAAATGACTTGTTCAGTACTCTGCGGGAACGAATGCTGGATTTGCGCTTTATGAAAGTGATTTTTGTAGGCGGCGGAGCTATTCTTCTGCGACGGCAGATTGAAACATCCGGTAAGGTGGGAAATCCACTATTTGTAAATGACATCAACGCTAACGCCAAAGGATATGAATACCTGTACCAGATCGAAATGACGGGCAGGTGATGATTATGGCAGAGAAAAAAGACCGGGGACGGTATACCTTGCGGCTGAATGAAAAGGACCCGGCTCATGCCGAAGTAATCCGTGTGTTGGAGCAACAGGGGCCACACAGCAAGAGCCGATTTATTGTCAATGCGGTTCTGCATTATATTCATTGCGGAGAAACACCGGACATTAAAATTCGTCAGACTCCTGACAGAACCGTTATTGAAACGATTGTACTGGAAATCTTACAACAGAATACAAAATCAAAAACGGATTTGTTAAGGCAATCTTCAGAAATGTCAACCAGGCCGGAAGAAGATAAGGGCGCACTGCCTCCAGAACCTACGGCAGAACAGGAATCAGAGGGCGAGACGGACGAAGATACATTGAACCTGATAAAAAGCGCACTGTCAGCTTTCCGCAGCAACGGTTGAATAAAAGCGAGGCAGCAGGTTTTAAACCTTATGCCTCGCTTTCTTTTAAAGCAGCGATATAACTATTGATGATATCCTCCAGATGTCGATACTGGCTGGGGGTCAAAACAGAAATTTTTTGAACAAGACACCCTTTATCTTCCGCTGTAATAATGCCTCGTAGCAAAAAGTCGGTACTGATATCCAGTGCGCTGCATATCCCGATAATTGTTTCCGGCCGCATCGCTTTCTGCCCCAATTCAGCGGTAGATACCGTCTGCGGAGTGATGTTTGCCAGTTCTGCCAGTGTATCCTGAGTCATATGAAGCTGCTTTCGCCGGTCATATATTCTTCCTCCCATATCTTTCAAAAGTTCATTCATTGGCGTACCTCCATGTCATAGTTTAATATTATCTTCTATGGCATGGATTATTAAGCGGTCATGGTTGATTTTATTCTTCCATAGCATGTATAATAAAAAACAGTTTATAAGAAAGAGGTGCAGATATGAGCGTCAAATCATGTGCGATAACCGGCCACAGGCCGACTCGCTTCAAATTCGGATATAAAGAAAACTATGCAGGATGTAAACGGCTGAAAAAGCGGCTTTATGAGCAGTTTGCACTGTTGTATGAAAAAGGAGTGCGCCGCTTTTATGTTGGCGGTTCACTTGGGGTCGATATGTGGGCGGGAGAACAGGTTTTAACTTTAAAGGAACAGGCGGGATATGATGATATAGAGTTAGTAATTATTCTTCCATTTGATGGGCATGATGCAAGGTGGGATGAACGAAGCAGAAAAAGGATGGAAATTCTCCGAAAAAAGTGTTTTAAATGTTTGATTGTAGGACAAGAGGATTGTCGGGAAAGCTATATTAAGCGGAACTGCTATATGGTGGATCATGCTGATTTTTTGGTAGCTGTTTATGATAATGAGCGGAATTTGAGATCTGGTACTATGCAGACGGTACATTATGCGGAGAAGAAGGGGCTTGCTATCACTCTGATTCATCCGGATACCGGCGATGTGACAAGCGGTGTTAATTAGGTTTATATACAGAAGAAATATAGATGAGACCGGCAGCGCATTACAATCTGTCGGCTTCATGCTATGTCGCTTCTTGTCGAGCGAACCTATACTTTCCTCACGGTTGCCTTACGGTTATCTAATATTTCCCAGATACAATTTAATCATGGCAGCTATTCCCATTGTTATATTACTTATATATGCTGATACAGAAGAAAAAAAGCAATCAATTTTTGGACGAAGAAGTTCTTATAAAAGAATTACTCCGTCCCATTTTACTTTATGTTCACTTATAAACAAATAGAATACATCGGCAAGGTGGCAGCTCCCGCTGCCAAATCACCGATTCAGTCTCTGAAAGGAGGATGAGACGCCGCCTGTGTGCCGACGCTTTTGCGGTCAAGGAGTTGATGCGTATTGGATATTTATATCCTACGCATTGAGTTGATTCGCTATGAAATTGCGTTACGACACACGGCTTTTAATATAAGAGAAGAAATACATGCCTGTTTTTGCAGATGCAGGCAGCGTGAGTGGAGAAAACAGGTGGAACCTCCCCCTGCCTATTTCTTCTTTTTTAGCGAACTTCTCAATGCGCTGGAAGCGGCCGATTTTGTGCTTAGTCACAGAATCGGCCGCTTCTTTCTATATCTGGTCCGTGGGCCTCCCTCTCACAAGATTTTATTTTTTCAATCTTGTGAAAAATGGAGGTACGTCATGTGGCAGAGAAATAATGGACAAACAGAAGCAGAAAAGCTGCAGAACCGATTTACTGCATATCTGTTGGTGGCTGTGCGCCGTCAACAGAGGGATTATGTAATAAAGAAAAACCAGAGAATAAGGTATGAATTTCTGATGGAAGATGATACATACCAAACGGAACATCAAATTGAGGCAGATATTCTGGATGAACTGCCCCTGATGATACAGATGGAGAATGTTGCGCTGCAGTGCGCGCTGGAGCAGATCAGCGAGCGGGAACGCTATGTGTTTATGGCCCGGGTGCTGGACGGCATCAGTTTTGAAGAATTGGGAGCAGAGCTGGGGCTTGGATACAAAGGTGTGGCAGCAGTCTACTATCGGGCAGTCAGCAAAATCAGAAAGCGTATGAAGGAGGTCGATCAGAATGAATTTTGAAGAATTATTGCTTCAGGCCAGAGCAGGTGAGGAGCAGGCTGTGATTGGTATATTGGAGCTGTATAAGCCATTGTTAATCAAAGCCTCCATTCTCAACGGTAGTTTTGACGAGGATTTATACCAGGAGCTTTGTATTACTTTGCTAAAGTGTATTAAACAATTTAGGATTTAAGCGAGTAGGAAAGGCTCCGAACCTGTGTCGGGGCCTTTCCTACTCGTTTAATAAATCTGGTATAATAGGTACTTCCTTTTGTGCTCTTTAGAACAAAGCGAATACTGATAGACGGGGTGAAAACTATGTGTTATACTATTGCCAATATCAATTTGGCAGGAAAGAGGTTAAAATGGGAAGTTTTATTTTAGATCAGTTTGATCCCACACCTTGGGGGATTTTGAAACCAGAATATGTTGTGGAAAAAGCAGAAAAGGAATTTCCTGAGATTGTAGTATGTGAATTTTCGGAAGCTATGATACAGGAGATAGTTGAAAAATATAGTGCAAAAAAAATAGCACGCTTAATTAGCGTCGGTGGTAATACGAACATTTATGAAATTAACTTTAATGATGTTAAGATTGCAATTTGCCAGGTTATGGTTGGTGCTCCTGCCTGTGTAAGCAATCTTGAAGAATTAATCGCATTAGGGGCGAAAAAAGTTTTAGTTTGTGGTGAATGTGGTGTTTTAAATCGGACTATTGAGGACGCGCATTTAATTATTCCGACATCTGCCATTCGTGATGAAGGAACAAGTTATCATTATCAACCTATGTCTGATGAAATAGCACTTGATCCGTATGGCATTGAAGTAATCGAAACTATATTTAATCATAGGGGGGTGCCCTATATTAAAGGTAAAATTTGGACAACAGATGCGCCGTATCGCGAAACTCGTAAGAAGATTCAGCTGCGTCAGGAGCAAGGATGTATCGCAGTTGAAATGGAATGCGCTGCATTGGTAGCAGCAGCCCGTTTAAGGAATATTGTATTTTCTCAATTTCTTTATGCTTGTGATAATCTTGATTCAGAAAATTGGGATCAGCGTGGATTGACAATTCGCCCTATCTCTCAAAAAGTAGAGATTTTTGAATTGGCTATGGAATGTGCCACCCATCTATAAAACTATTAATTAAGGCTCCGGGTATATGTGTCGGGGCCTTTCCTGTTGGCTTAAATCTGATACATCACTTTGTAATTCCTAATCATCATCAGGCTCATAGAGTGCTACAAAAGACAAATAGTATTTACTGCGGTATTGAATATGAAATCTGTAATCACCAATATTAAAAGACCAGTCAGTATCAAGCACCGGATAAATTTCTCCCGTACTGCAATCCAGGAAAAAGCAGTCATTGACTTCTGTTGCTGCAATAACGTTTTCATAGCATTCTTGACATAGCATGGTACTAAGCTTTTCACGATCTTCATTTTTGGCATGCTGCAAGTAATCCAATTTCATTACACCATAGACAACATTATGTTCACTGGAAGTATTTATCCAGCCGGTAGTTCCATTATCATCAAATGCTTGATTCGCCGCTGCTTTGCGAGGTAAAGCATGAAGCACAGAAATTGAATGATGACGATTTAGCCGCCCTGCTGAGTATTATTCGCAGAATGTCCTCATATGTACGAGATTAAGCTTTAGACAGTAGAAAAGGCTCCGGGAAGTGATTCCAGGAGCTCTTTTTTGCTGTTTAAATTTGTTTGGCGTAGTAGTGCACATAAAGGTTATAGTCCCTGAACCTTGTAATTAACCGCAGCCCGAAGAATTTAATACTGGTGCAACAGTACAGATTTCTATAACACTTGCAGATAGGCTTCATAACCATCGGGATCTATTTCCCGCAGAAGGGCTTCCTGAAAGCGGTATTCCGGATATGTGCAGAAACCGCTTCTAAGCTCCATGCCTGTTGGAGCAGCAAGTTCATGCTTTTTAAGCCATATGAGGATTTCTTTTCCGTTGTTATTGGTGTCGATGAAAGCGCAATCTTTTTCGCACGGCCACGTCAGATTGACGGTCAGTGTATTCCAAGGTTCCGGGCAGCCGTCTTCCCAGGTAATCATTTCGATGGCAAGGTTACCGTTCATATAGGATGCCACCTGCAGTTGGATAGGGCGTGTCGTTCCATATTTCTCTAAAGGAAATGTTTTCATAAAAGGCTCCTTTCTGAGCCGCACACATATGGCGGCTCTTAAAATTATTAGTGATTGACTGTATTATTGAGTAAAAGTAAACAATAACAGGCTACTCCGACCAGCTATACAGCAGAAGATCATGGCTGCTGGTACCCGGGGAAAGCAAAGCAGACCGGAACCGGTAATTGATAAATACAAATCCTGTCGGCTTGTGCGTGAAGCGGACAGCCAGAATGTTATATTGCTTTTTCATCCAGGCACTCGTTTCCACTACCTCCTCAGTTGCATTGGCAAAGTCCAACGCATAAATCCAGTTATCCCGGCAGCTATGGGGATCTGCATAAGCTTCACTGCCTGGAAGTGAAAGCAGCTTGGCTTTCATGGCCTCGTAGTCCCTGACCTCTGGGTGCTCTTTCTGAAAGGTGTGCATCAGATTCCGTTCAAACTGGCAGAATGGCTCAAATGGCACTTTATTCTCAAAATCTCCATTCCCATCCAAACACCAAAACTGTCCATTGTGGTAAATTTCAAAAATAGTATCGTTCTTGGCTGGATGAGAGTTTTCACAGTAATTTCCGCTCACATCGGTATGATACCAGACACCGTTCAATGTAGAACGGTTAAAGTACTGCGCCGGCTGCTCAATGGATTGAAAGACATCGCGGCAAAGCCCTCTGTCCTCAAAAAGATAAGCTACTTTCATTTGTTTCATGGGTATTTCCTCCTCATTTATAGTTTTCAGGGAAGAAAAGGCATTGCTCATGATGCCTTCTTTTCTTCCTGTCCGCTGATTGAGATTGTGGGATAAGAAATGGGCGCTATATCGGCTTCAACCGGTTCTTCACGCATGAAAAAAAGCATGCCAGAACTTGTGTCATCAAAGGGAATCCAGGCGCCATCCTTCCAAATACAACCGGTAACATCGTTGTAAAGATCCGGCATCTTACCTGGAGTATCAAAACAATCAGAAGACAAATACAGACACAGGTGTTTAAGGAAAAATGGGTGCAGGGCGTCCAGTATCTCCTGACGCAGTTCCAGTGCCAGCTTTTCAATCTCCTCAATATCCTGGCGTTTGAATGCTGCCTGGGAGATTTCTTTGAGCTTTGTAGTTTTTTGAATAGCGGAATCAATATAGGTCTTGGCATCATTGAAATAAATTTTCTTCAGACGTATGCCGCTTAGGGAGAGTTCACGGGTATACTCGGATGCAGCAGTACAAATGTCTTTGGCTAACGCTTTATAAGGTTTTTCATATTTAGTCTTTAAGACCTCTATGGACACCACCTCCAGGTTGCGCCGAAGCGTATCAAGGTGTGTCACCAAAAGAGCCCGCAATTTTTCTCTTTCCACGGAAACCTCCTATCCCCGCCGAAAATGACGGCATTTTTCATAGATATGAATATTAGTCCGCAGAAAACTATGATAGGTACGGAGCCGCTGGCTTGACATAGTTTCTTTGGTCGGGCGGCAGTTAGGATTGCACTTCCTCTGTTGATATCTCCAGGGATTTTTTTCATTCATGGGCATCCTCCAGTTTGTTCTGGCGGGCTTTTTCACCATCAAAGGGAATACACCACACGGTATAGGCATTCTGTACATAAAAGAAATATGGAGTCAGACCATCATCAATCTCTATAATTTCTTCTGCCGTAACAGGAGTGCCAAGTAACTGTTCCAGCGTTCCGCTGCTTTCCCAAGATTCCAGCTCCCAGGCGGTTAGTTTAGAAACACCTTCGTAGCGCATTGCGTATTGATATTCAGAAGGATTGTGCTCTATGTTATCCCGGTCAAATAAAAGGCGCAGCAGAGCGGTCTGGCTGTTTTTATAATGATAAATCCGCAAGATAGGCGGTGATTTTTGCAGTGGACACCAGGATGGCACATAAGTCTTTGGATCGCGGCCCTTAAACTGGCGGGGACGTTTTCCACCAGTGCAGTACCGGCATCCGGGCTTCAAGAATATGCCCTTGATTTTTTTCGGAACTAAGCCGTTGTAATTGTGGTAACATTCCCGTCCGGTACAGCGGGGCTTGCATACTTTTTTCTTTATCATTTAACATCTTCTCCCTTCTTTGGTGTTTCCGCAGGTATGGACAATCCGGCAGCCATCATTTGCATGGCAGTCTGAAAGCCAACTTCAAACGCTGTTTCCGCTTCCTCGCAAGAGCGGCGGTCCAAGGTCTGCTCCAAGGTTTCCATCAGTTCCAGATCTTCAGGAGCCAACCGCTGGTGCAGACTGCTCTGCAAATCAATGATTTCTTTGGTATAACGGCGGATTGCCTCGTTATACACATGCTGATCCGGCTCCAGATTGCCATAGTAAAGGTCCCTCAGATAATCTGATGAAACCTGTGAAGGCAAATGGAGCGCCGGGCCATGCTGTTCCAATGCCACGGCGATTTTCTGCAAAGCAGTAATCAGATGTGGCAGCTGCTGAGTAAAAAACTGATTCCCGATTTTTGTTTCATAGAATTGCATTCAAAATCCTCCTATCATTAAAAGGCCGCGACAGCATGTGAAAGCTGCGGCAGTCCTTTGAAAAATGTTGTTTCGGCAAATAGCCTTAACTTATGCAATGTTTTGTTCGCCCCAGCGGATATGAAACACGCCCTTCTCATCCTGCTCTTGGTACATCAGCAGAGAAAGCAGGTCATAGTTTACATCAAAACGTTCATAAATCGCATCCAGGTCTGTGTCCTGCCCTTTCATGAACAGGTTAAGTTTTTCCTTTACCAAAACCATCTGCATCAAATTAGATTCAATGCTGCCGGCATAGGTGAGAAAATAAATATCTTTATCTTCCGTTGAGGTATAACGGATAAAGCGGAAATAAAACTGGCTCATACCAGAATTGTTATAGTGCAGTTCCGGGATAATAATTTTATTGACGAACTCAAAGTTGACGCTGGACGGAAGGCTCTGTTGGGTGCATAGCAGAATACCATTTTTACTCTCCCGCAGGGTCTTTCGAAGCGCCCGCCGTTTGGCAAAGGTAGTTGTGGAGCCGGTAACAATAAATAAAGGCCGTTCCGGCAGATATTCCTGTATGGCCTTGGCGTAGGAAATCCAGCACCGCCTTGTGCCGCACACCGATAGCAACTACTTCATCCGGCCAGTTCGCGGCCAGTTCCAGTGCGGCCATGACCTTTACCGGCGTATCGCTTCGGTACTCCATTACTGTATCTGGTGCCGCGCTGATACGCAGTAACAGAACAATTTGTTGAATCAGCTTCATCATGGAGTCTTTTCTGCTGTTTCCTGTGGACTTAAAGTAGTTCCGGCGCATAGAGCAGAATTCATCAATCGCTGTCTGGTATACTGCTCTTTCATCAGGTGCAAATCGCAGAGGTATCTGGTGGATGTGCTTGATATCCTTTCCGGATACTTCTTCAAATGTCCTTGTGATAACGGTTTTGCATAGAATATCGCTCAGTACTTCTGCATTGAAAATATCCTGAGTACGCTGCCCTACACCAAATACGGTGATTTTCTCTGGCAGATGTGAGGCTGCAAAAAGCCGGTATCCCTTCTTGTAAGCTGGGATGGGCTCCCTGTAATAAGGATTATTGTCCTCTGTCAGTATACCGTGCTCCTGACTGGTTCCCCGCTCGTAATGGTAGAGGGTGTCACACCAGGAAATCATGTTGATGGAGTTGTTGTAGAGCATTTCTAGTTGAGGAGCAAACTCTGAAATGTTATTTCGGGTGCTGGTTCCCGTAGTCAATAATTTTGAACGGCAGCGCCGGAAGCAGCTCAGGCTGGCCTTTGTCCGTACACTGTCCGGATTGGTAATTTCATCGCTCTCATCCAACACAAGTTGAATTTTTTGTCCATATAGCCTTATCCAATGCCGGAGCTGTTTACGGTACTGGCAGACTTTATTTAAAGTAAGCAGCACAAAATCTCCGGGCCGTATTTTTTCCAAATCCGCCAGCCTCTGTACAAACACATAGGATAGCCCGTAGTTTGGCAATACCACATCCCAGTTATTGCGGATGGATATGGCGGAGGATACTACCCAGGTACTGTGTATATGCTGATGTTCCATTCGGTACAGCCCGACAGCGATACCTGCCAGTGTTTTTCCGCTTCCCTGCTCCCATTGCAGCAGCCCATATCGTTTTTGTAATATCAAATTCAGATCATGACGCTGGATTTCGTTAAGATGGATTGTTTCTTCATTTTCCGCGTCCCACAGTGAAAAGGAGGATAACCAATTCGCGATGCGGGCATCTTCCTGCATAGTGGCGAAATCCATGCTTTGTTTGTCGTATTCCCTCCGCTTTTTCCGCAGCAGGCGTTCATAGCCCAGAAACCGCTCCGGTTCATATTCTAAAACGGCTTCATAGACGGGAATCTGCTGACGCATAGCCGCGGTCAGTGTGCGTCGGGTTTTGGAGCTGTATGCCTTATAGACAAAATCATATCCCTGTTTTACAAGAACGATTTTATCTTCTTCCGGCTTTTTGTTCTGTCGCTTCAGAGCGGCGGAGAGGTAGGCAAGAACCTTCTTCTCTGTCAGCCGTACCTTGCTCCATTCCTGATAGTTCATACCATCCGGCTGCTTTTCTGTATAAAAACGGTGGAGATATTCGCAGCATTTGGTATATTTCTCTCTGGTGGCGGGATTTGCCTTGATATGATACAGCAGCTTTTTTACCTTATACTGAAAACCAGTTGATGTACTCCGCGACTGCGCCAGCTCCAACAGGATGCGGGAGCGGTTTTTTTCCAGATCGACTTTGGCCGTCTGAAGCAGCAGCCCACGAAATCTTTCTGCCTGTTGGTGCAGGTTTGTCAAAAACGGCAGGGAGCCGTCATATTCGGTCCTGTATGGCTGGATTGATTTTCCCTCCCCGGCAGGCCGGTGCTGCCAGAACTGCAGCTTGGTCGGAAACTGTGCCACGCCCATTTGGGCAAAAGCATGATCCGCCAGGGAAATCTGACCGAGAAAACGGTAATTCTTTTCCAATTCCTCAATGGCATTCTTATCTGTGAACGAATCTGCCAGGAACGACTGTGGAACAATAAGGGCCAGTATGCCATACGGCTTTAGCAGCTCGGCAGCTTTCTGGCAGTAGTATAATTGGGAAAGAACCTCATCTCCATCTTCAATCCACCAACGCAGATGAAAGGGTGGGTTTCCTACTACATAATCAAACCGGATATTCGGCTGATAGGTACGGATGTCCTTGTGTTCCAGCCTGGCTTCCGGGTAAAGATAGTGGGCAACCTTATAAGCTTTGATGTCCAGCTCACAGCCGTAGAGATTAGATTCCACCGGCATAAAATTAAAAAAGTTTCCCATACCACAGGTCAGATCCGCAATGATATCTGATTCTGACACCTGAAGACAGGCGGCAACAAATTCGCATAGAGCTGGAGGCGTAAAAAACTGCCCGTTTTCCACTTCCTTTTTTGCCTGGCTAAAGTCACTGTAATTGGCATAATCATTGCGCTTTAATTCATGAAGTCCTCCGTCTCCGGTATAGGCGTTAAACAGGTCTTCCGGTGTAAGACCACTTTTTTCTGTTTCATTGCTGTCAATCAGATATAGAACTTTGTCGTTTAATTCTTTACGTTTGTTTGTGGGAATGGTGTTCATGTGATATGAATATTTCAACAGGATACCCCCCTTAATAGACTAGGCCCAGATATTCCGCAACAAAGGTTCTGGCGGATTCCTCAGAGGAGAACTTAATGTCTACGCGGCCATTCTTAAACATTTTCAGCTGCCGCACTTTAGTACAGCTAGGAAATGGTACGATGTCAGTGTTTGAGTGATTGTAACCCAAAAGATTTGAGAACCCAGAAGGCATCAAAGAAAAACTTCCTGTATCGTAATGGACAATGCCCCGAAGAATTTGTTTCAGGTAATCCCGTAAATTCCAACGGTCTTCACGAAAACCGCCGTCATAGGAACAGCCGTAACTGGTAAACCGTAATACATCTTTTTTAATCTCATATTTGGGGGTCTTGTTGTAATCATTCCAAGCCGCATCGTGGCACTTTTCTTTTAATTCATAAAGTGCCTGTTCTCGAAAATCCCGCCCATCCAGCTGTACAAATATCTCGTTCAGAATATCCTGGTAATTCAGGCGGAGAGAAAGCATTTGCTTCTCGTATTCCTGATTCTTTTCTTTTGAATAGCGCCAATCTCCGGAAGGTTCCTCCGGGAGAAGATGGTTTTTTATTTCAGGGGCATCTACCGACACATGGTATTTTTGATTAAAGTGCTGCACGAGACGCCATATCAGCTTGGTGTGCAGGCTCTTGATATGATCCTCAATCTTATCAGTGGAAATTTTTAAGTCATTATCAGAGGGAAGATAGACGTTCATTCCATAGGATTCCTGCTCCTTATCTGTCAGGATATCCGATTGCTGGGTCGTTAAATCTTCCCATATATAGACCAGTTCATGAAAACATGAATGTGCTACATCATACGCTTTTTGATGTGCGATGCAGTAGTCACGGTCATCTTCTGTAATGCGGCTGTCCGCCTGTATGGTGACAGCATCAAATTTTGAAAGTAAATCCATAAACATTTATCTCCTTTAGGTAATCTGACAAAGAAAAGCCGCAGCAGACATACCGCCTGCCACGGCCGACTACTTTCGGGCGGTGATTCACCGCCCATGACTCATTACAGTCCTGTTACGCACATGCGGCCAGTCTCACGGGGAGAGGACTGATGGCCGCCAGCGGAAAAGGGCGCATTGACAAATGGTATTCGGAATTGAGCGTTTCAAAATGAATGCTTTCTTCTGTCTGCTCATAAATCGCCTGCACCCGGCTGGTGTGATATATCTTCCCTCCAGCGTGTACGAGTGCGCCCTGACCGATGGTAAGAGGACGGAGCAAACTGCCGTTTAAGTGGATCTCTTTCTTTGATTTCTTCATTTTTCTTAACCTCCAATCATATGATAGTGTCCTGTCTGTGTCCGGCGTAAAGTGAAACCGCAGTGAGTACAGGTATTATGGTTGATAGCACATCTCTATTAAAGCGGTACGGACTTCCTCCAGGGCTTCCTTTACCTGTCGCATGGGTGTTTTTTGCTGTCTGGCGATTTCCCGCAGATTATAACCGCAGGTTTTCAGCCGTACCATTTCCATTTGCTGTCCGGAGACCTTTCCTGCCAAATCATGCAAAAGGAGCCTGGTTTCTAACTGTTGCATCAGGTCATCAGAAGCGGCAACCGTTTCTTCTAATGAATAACTGTCTGCGCCGATACCGATATGAATACTGAGAACCTCGGCAGTGCGTTTTTGACATCTGTTGCTTTTATAGTAGTTATATAAATCAACGCGCATACAGCTCCAGGCAATCGTTGTAAACTTATACTGATGTAAGGAAGCTTCGGTCAGGTAACGTTTTACCGCCCGCAAATACCCGAAGATTATCACATCATAAAATTCATCCATCGGCAAATGGTTATCCTTGAGAAATTTATAGACCAACGCATGATGTTCTGTGGCATAGTCACGCTGTTCATCAGTTAATGGAACTTCACACAACATAAAAATCCTCCTTTTCAAATAGAAAAAGGGATGTCACCAGCAAAGGCTGGGGGCATCCCTTTTGAACGTGTTATGCGGTAACATACCGCAAATAAATCATTTAAGCCGGCAGCGCATCCCGCTCTCCATTGATTTCAGTGGAGATACAGAAATGTGTCTCTTTGTCTGAAGCCGGCAGTGTCGGACCTTCGTAATCACAGCTATTGTCCTTCTGTTCATCCTGAATGATGGCACGCTGCGTCAGCATAGACTTGATCTGCTCCTTAAAGCTGTTGGCATAAGCACGGATCTGGGCCAGTTCTTCTCCCTCAAAGTCATAGAGCTTTTTGAAGGTGGCAACGCTATAATCATTGGTGCCGTTACTGGCTTTCTTTAACCCGATCTGCACTACGGCACTGAAACTGGCGCGGCGGCGCAGAACGAATGCACGGTTCATAAACTCGCGGAACGGTGAAAGACTGGTAGGCGGAAGGGAAATCTGCAGTGGCATAAATTCTCCGCTGCGAAGCAGATAAATCTGCCTCATATTTTTGCAGGCTTTCCCACGGCCTTCCTTACCTGAGCCATACTGGTTTAACGGGCAGGTAGAGCAGAGAATACCAGGATCGCCAATGCCAACCTTGCCGTCCACTGACGAGCAGATAGGAGTAGCGTCATCGTCATATTCACTTCCTTCAGGCCAGTAGGCAAAGGAAGGATGGTGATGGAGAATTACGCCTTCCACTGTTTTAATGTAATCCGGATTTTCCGGATCATCAGAAGGCATTTCAAACTGCACCATACCGCCGGCAGGAATCTTAACCCGGGGGAAGCTCATCTGCAGACCGTCCATATCTTCGGCCAGTTCTTCCTGAGAGAAGTCGCATTCTGCCAATGCCGGCAGCAAAAACTTTTCCTGTTCCATCAAAGCGTTATTCTCGTTATACATAGTAAAATCCTCCTTAAAATTTATGTGTCCGTCTAAATCAGGCGGCCATCTGGTTGATTCGGTTCCATTGAGGCGCTGGCATGGATAAAATCTTATAACCGATACTCTCCAACTGGGTGGCACGATCATAATTCTCCACATCCTGACTATGGCGGGTGACGGCATTTGAAAGACCGTATAACGTCAGATCCTTTCCTTCAATCAGGTGCTGGAGAATGCCAGTGCTTTCATCTTCTTTAATACCAAAGTCTTTGCTTGCCAGTTTGACAAGTTTAGGAACATCAGCCGTATTCATTTTTGCTTCGGTTGCATTACGCATTAAGTCAATGACCTGTGCAAAACGTGCTTCATCAACTGCAGCCTTTACCGTATCTTCAATCTTTTTGACAAAGGCATGGTCCTCGGCAGCCAACGTTTCTTCTGAATATAGCTGGAAGTTCTCCTCCAATGTGTTAATTCGCCCGGTATGATACTTACGGGCCTTTGCGTCGTTTACGACCATCCCGTTGCTGCAGACAAGCCGATATACAAGCGGCTGAATGGATACAGACCCCTGGCCTACTTCACTGTTGCTGATAATGATACCGGCCTGTACAATATCGCCGGGAACAACCTCAGCTTCCAATCTGGTATTAACAACCTTCAGATACATTCGACTGTCAGTAATCTGGCAGCTCTCAAAATGGGCTCCATTCATTTGCCCAATAATTGGCAAGACTATTTTGGCAATCTCAATATTGTCAATGCGCCGGTAACGATTACTTAAAAAAGCTCGTGCGGTGCCGCTCAATGTACGCACCATTCTTGTTGACGGCTCCCGTTGCAGCCAGGCGTTTACATTTTGCGCCAATAAATCTGGATATTGGGATAGCATACGGTCATAGTAATCAACTGGAATTTTTAAGTGTGCGCCCAACTGACGGTGTGCAATCTGATTGATTTCCAAAGGTTCAATCTCATTGCCCTCAAGCTGCAGATAAACATTATTTCCAAAGGGCTCCATCTGGAGGAGCCTGGTGTCCACCAGATAATCTGCTTTCTGTTGACTTTGCCGTGTGATTTCGGCCGCCATCTCCTGTAAGCTCAGACCTTCTTTCATTTGGATGATTCACTCCTTTCTTTTTCATGGAGACAGATATGTTTACCATGATACCTGAACGCCTTTTGCAGTAATTTCAGCTGCAAGACCATTGCGCTCAAAAACCTGTACAAGCCGGGGCCAGTAGACCTTGGCGGGAAAGCCAGACAGATGTTCCTGCACCGTAGCTTCTTCTCCCTGTTCTACGCAGACATCCCCATCCTCTGAAAGAGTGAGGCTGCTGTGACCGCGGGAATTTAAGTCAGCCATAAGTGTTTCCAGAACTTTGCGTCCCTGGATTTCATACCACACCTGCGGATCGACAGGCTGCTGATTGGGCGGCAGATTATTTTCCTCGGTGCCAGGCTGGCCGGCTTTGGACAGCGGCACGATTTTTACCATATTACAGCTGATATTCGCTTTTTGATCCACCGAGATATCAGCGTGGTCAAAATCCTCCACACCGTAAATGCGGATACGGCCCATGCCGCCATGCTGGATTAATTTTTCGGGATGCTTTTCACACCATTCCCATGTCACTTTTGGATAGACCGCCTGTAAATAAGCGGAAATCCGATGGTTTACGTGGCGGAGAAGCAGAAGCTCTGTCGGTTCCCCATTCACCTCTGGTACGTGGAAAGCCGGCGCGATGCCTTCAGACTGACGCTGTTGTTCCTGCTGCTTGCGGACTTTGCGGCGTTTTGCCTGCTGCATATAGGGCATGAGCAGAAATGCCACTATCCAAAGCCCCCAAAGGGTGAAAACACCCAGAAGAAGCCAAACCTGCAGGGAACCTTTAGCAAGAGCCAGAATACCGATTACAACACCAATCAAGATACTGATACTGCCCCAAAGGGATTTGTCACTTTTCATTTGTTGATACCATCCTCTCTTTACTTGATTTTCTTCTGAAAACAAAAAAGAGGGACCGCACCAAGCTTCAGATATTTCTGAAAACTTGATACGGTCCCTCTATGTGGAGCCGAAGCGTTTCTTTTACTCCGGCAGTACATCACGGTCACCATCCAAATCCCTTATGGGATAGTCGGTTCCCGTTTTGTCCGGTTTGTGAAGAAGCAAAGCAACCGGCTCGGCAAGAAGCTGGCAGTCCTCTAAGGCCACTTTCAGCTGCTTTGTCTTTCCGGATGCTTTGGTATAGGCGTCCACCAGCTTTAGTGTGCCGGTAATCTGCACCTTGCAGTCTTTCTTCACACCCAGCTTCATGAGCCGGTCTACCTCCTCATATCCCCAGGTCCATACCTGGTAATACTGCGTCCATCGTTTCTTGCCGCTGCCGGTTATCTCCAGCAGTTCAAATCTGACATATGGACGCCCAGACTGACCTGTTTGTGGGGCAAGATTGTCTGTGATGTAGCCGGTCACTTGGATAAGTGCCATAACACTCCTTTCTGCCGTTGGCATTGATATCTATATAAAAAAGTGCCAGTAGGCAAAACCGGCCAAAGGGCGCGGTAATCCACTGACACTTGAATACAAACTTAACAGCGTGTGCAATGCAGAAAGTTCTTCTGCTATATGAAATAAAATCCATACTCCATAAAGGAGACGCACAAAAATCAATTACAAGGACAGTATAGCACTGTATCTTGTGTCTGTCAAGTGTAATATACAATATATAGATAATAAATAAGACACAAATACAATATATAGTGTTTTGCGGGGCTATTCACATATTATCAGGCTGATCTGTTCCACCGTGGATAATACTTCGGAGAAAGAAAAGTCGGAAGCGTAGGTATTTTCCCTGATATAGTTATCCCACAGGGAGGCCAGAGCTGGTTCTTCCTTCATATCCGATAAAATATCCGACCATTCTTTGAGTTCGGAAGTAGAGCCACGTTTTTTTGCAGTATGCAGGATGGCTTGCCGCAAGATCTCCGGGCGTACTTCGTCACGGCGCAGACGGAACAGGGTATGTAAATCGTAAAAATCTCTTGCCCGTGTAGTACCAATATTACGGCGCAGGATGGTTTCATACTTCTCGGCAAGAATTGACTCCAGCGTATATGCCATAATGGGAACACTCTTTCGTTCAAATAGAAACGGGTAATTATAGCAGATAGCAGCAGGAGTGATTTCATCTCCGGTGGTAATGTCAATTTTCATGGGACTGTTAATTTTACCGTACAGGGCATCCAAGTGAATGCGGAAGTTATTGTAGGCGTCATCTTCCCGTATGGGCTCGATACGATGAAAATGGAACTGAATACCATCATTTACATCGAGCGACAGGATATTCTGAACGATGCTGGTAATCTGTTCTTTCTCCATTGGCAGTCCGCGGACGGTCGTATCCATATCCATCGTGGTGCGCTCACTGATGCCAAGCATGGACGAGATCAACAGACCGCCTTTGAGAATAAAGTTGCTGCGGTAACGGGAGACAGACAACCGTTCCAAAATGCGTTCAAACAGGAACATCTGTAAGACCTCCTGAGAGCGC
>OWIL01000105.1_pt1 | contig 56125 bp, 52 predicted proteins | sample 1732871 | NCBI WGS metagenome assembly OWIL01 (sample SAMN05065763, study PRJEB22554) | human gut metagenome | biome: ENVO:2100002; feature: ENVO:00000062; material: ENVO:00002003 | host: Homo sapiens | place: USA
TGTTGTATAATCTTCCGTTTCATCGATTCCTTTAAAATAAGAATTATTCACTTGTTTCTTGCAAATATACATTTTTTCGAGGATAGAAACCAATATACAACACACTTTTTCGATGATAATCCGAGAGGGATATTACATTTTTCATAGGATAGCAAAAAATTTTTGATAGATATATCAGGTTAGCGGGTTAAAGTTTTTCCACCTTAGAATCAAGCTGCTTTAGTTTTTGAATATCCACATGACAATGGACAGAGGAATAATAACAATCAGTGAAACGGGTGCAGTCACGATGCCGACCGTACCCGTGTGGATGACGCAATTCGAGATAGCCGACTTGTTTGGGGTATTCTCTTGCCACGTCCGCAAGGCAATCCGTTCCATCTATAAGAACAAGGAAGTGAGTGAATTTGATACGATGAAGTACGTCAGGCAAGCGGATGGAATCAGCTATGACGTTTACAGCCTTGAAATGATTGTCGCCATTGCATTTAAGATATGCAGTAAAGAAAGTATCTCGTTCAGACGGTTTGTAACGGATAGGATGAGTGTTGTCACAAAAGAAACTTCGGTTACATTGTTTGTTTCCTGTGGCAGAGGTAACAACCGATGGTATAGTTGAAGTTCATTCCGTCAGCCTCTTGTTCCCGATGCACGGATGCAAAGGTAGCGCATGGCTCTGGTGGCAGTGGCAAGGTCGGGCGGCAGAGCCGTTTCGGGCAGAATCTTCCTCAAACAAGTTTGAGTGTATTCAGCCCGAAAACCTTGCCCCTGCCTGCCATACGCAAAAGAGGCATCCGGCAACGGAAACAAGCGACTGACGGAAAATCAGAGGATAGAAAGGAATGGTTTACAGGCGAAGCAGAATTTTGACGCTTCATCCGTAAGCCTTTTCCTTTTGCTGGAAGTTCCATTGCTGGCGCAATCATGTGGCAGACGGCAAACTGCGCTCCTTCAAGAAAATCATGTACCCGTTAGTCGGTATGCGGAGCAGTAGCCGTCATTCAGCATCCGCTCGATGTCCGATTCTCGGTAGAGGATTTTGCCGCCTAACTGGATGTAGGGGATGCGTCCTTCGTTACGGTAGTCCTGCAACGTGCGGCGGCTCACTTTCAACCGTGCCGCGACCTCCTTGTCGGTGAAGAAACGCTCACCTCCCAGTGTCGGGCGGTAGTTAGCGGCCATACGCTCGAAGTTGTCCAACAGACGGTCGATGCTGCCTATGAAGTGGATTATCCACTCGTTGTTTTTGGTCATTAACTCATTCATATATTTTGGATTTAGTGGGTTTATTGTATTCAGTGATTAGATTGTCCTTCCCTTGAACTTCGCATTCTTACGCCTGTCTTCCACAATGGAGACAATGCGCCGTACATCTTCTGGACGGTAATACGTCTTGTGGTTTATCTGCGAGTAGGCAAGCGTGCCGTTGTCCCGTAGGGTCTGCAACGTGCGAGGACTGATGTTCAGCATTTGGCACACGTCCTGATTGTCCATCCACTCTGTCATCCTCTTCTCCCCGTGCTGCTGGCAGATGGCATCCATGCGACTGACGAAACGGTCGAACTTGGCGACCATCGCCTCAAAGGTCTTTTTCTCGATTGATACTATTTCCATATACTCCATTTTTGTTGTTATTGCTTCTTTTCGCAGCAAAGAAAAGGGTAAACTTTTATAAAACAATGGATTCTTCAAAACTGGCAGCTTGTGGTACCGTGATGTAGCGGTTGTCTGGGGTGGCAATGTCTATGCCTCCGTAAAATCTGCTCTCTTCATCGGCTGCTGTTCCATTATTATATTAGGTAAGGGGTAAGACTTCCCTTGCCGTATTCTTGACAAGGCGGAACAAGTCATTGGCAAGATTGGAAATAAGCCCTTATTCCATTTTCGCATCGCATTCTGGTTGATTCAAGTATTCCGGCAAATCGGCGAAGTCTGCACCGATGTCCAGACAGGTATTAAGCAAAGCCATACAAAATTGCCGAATCGAACACAAACGCTTGATTGACTGCATTAAAACGCCTTATTTCGCTGACGATAATCGGTCGAGGTGCAGACCAAGACCACAGTAATAACTTAACCAATTTGTTTTTATGGCAACAAGAAAAGAATCAGTCATTAGTGAGCAGCAAGCTCAGGAAATCGTGGAAAGAATGAGTCGCAGGGAATCCCATGGCAGGACATCCCTGAACGACTTCTACAAGCGTATCGGTTTGGAGCCGGACAAGCCGGAACACGTCGAAGTTCCCGACACTTCGGAAGCGGAAACCGCCGTGACGGAAGAAACAGCGGAGGAAGCGGCGAATGAAGTGCTTGAAGAAAGCGCAAGTGACATGCCCGGAAAAGCGGCAGTGCCGCAGAAGCGCATCAGCAGCAAGCAGCGCAGATTGTCGTTAGACGAGTACCGAACCACTTACCTGCAAGTCCCCAAGATTACCGACCGCAAGCCCGTGTTCGTCAGTGGCGAGGTGCGTGACAGTCTGGACAGGATTGTCCGTTACTTCGGTGGCAGAGGCATGAGCGCATCGGGGATGGTCGAGAACCTCGTTCGCCTGCACCTTGAAACCTATCGGGAAGACATCGAGCAGTGGCGCAAGCTCTGAGCGGATTGCGGTGGAACCGGTCAAGCCGGTGGATACACCTCATCGGTTTGACCAACATTCCAAACGAGTTATTGCACTCATAAACCAATCCGACAAGCGGAGGATTTTTGTGTCCTCAAAGACACAGCAAGGTATGTTTTGAGCTGCTCAAAATACTTCGAACAGCTCAAAACGCCTTGCCCTTGCAGGAGGCTGAGTTTTCCTCCGAAGTCGGAAAGCTTTTCAAACCTGCGGTGCTGTTTTTACGATTTAGATGGATTGGCATTATTTGAACGCCATTCTTTAGCCGCTTCCGTGAGCCTATACTTTTGCTTTGGATGCTTTGGCTGTTCAAGATATTGTAGTTCAATTGCTCCGTCCTCTAATGCAGGAAGAAAGTATTTTTCTCGGAATGAAGGTCGATGCTTGAGTTCCATATTTGCCATGATTTCACTCATCGTCATATAACCATCGCTCATTGAAAGAATCACCTTTTGTACTTGGTCGGTACTTGTCCTGTTTACTTGTCCTGTTATCCTCTCTATCTGTTTCAATAGTGCTTGTCTTGAAGTAAGGCCGTTTGAAAGTGATGGTCACAAAACCGCCATCAGAAGACCACGTGGGAGCATCCACTCCTTGTACCTTGCAAGCATCCATAATTCGTTTTGCGCCACTACCCAAATTCTCCAGATAAGTCATCCGATAAAGAGCCTCCGCTACCTTTAGGTTATGAGGGAATGACTCGTGAGGTTCCTTGATATTTTCGGGTGTTATCTGCGGAGGGAACGTGCCAGGGCTTGCTATCTCGATGCGGTCATCATAGATGGCAAGACTAATCGTAAGATTATATCTTTCCCAATGACGATGGCAAAGGGCATTGATTAGAGCCTCGCGCAACGCATGATAAGGAACTTCGAGATGTTCCTCACGTTCTAAACTATGATTGGTGATTACCCCACTGAGCGAAAGATGTTTGAAACAGAATGCAACCCCGGCATCCAAGAGTTGAAAGAAATTGCCTTCGGCTCGTTGATTGTCACGGAACCTATTTTTGTCTGTTCCTAGAAACCTCGCCATCCTCAATGTGAATTGTGGATACTCGTCAATGTTGTTGGAAAATAGCAATACTGCCCCATTAGTCGGAATACCGTTTTTTAGTAATTTCCATTTTGAGAGAATATCTCCGGTCGGTTCATACAACGCCGACTCAGGTATACGCCCACCATCAATACCTCGACGGATACCATTGCGAATCAGATTTTCGTTAAGGTCTGCCAAAGTCACACCGTCAGCAGTCAGTCTTTCCCATGCGTACAGTTGAGGTTGATGTGCCCGAATACGTTCATCATACATATCCTGAGGCATGACCTTCGTTGTACTCTCAACCTTGTAATACGGGCAACCATGGAAGGTGTGCGGACGTTCACCCCAAACCCATCCATCAAAGTGTATGGCTATGACCTTGTTACCGGGATATTCCGGCACGTCAACATACACCACTCGCACATCCACTGCAGGTTCCAGGCCTGCCAAAGCCTGGGCAATCTCCTGTTGAGTCTTGTCTGTTACCTCTTGTCCGATTATTTTCAACGAACTTGGAGCGACACCAAAAATCAGCCAGCCGCCTTCCGTATTGAGAAAGGCACACGCCGAGTGCATTCCGTCTTTCAGTTCACCGGTTGTTTTCTTCAGTTCCAGAGTCCGAGACTCATCTGCTACAATTAATGTCCTTATATCGTCAATTGTCATCATCCGAAGTGTTTTTAATAAATTAACCCATATAAATCACATTGCAATGATAAGATTTAATATTATTATAAGTTATGCCAACCTAAAACCGTAAATTGGTATATTTTGTCCAATCAACAGATAATCCTCTTTTTTCTATTTCATTACGAATAAGTTGATTTGATTCTCTTGATTTCCGTCGATAATATATTTGCCCGTTATTATTGCATCCTTCCAACAATTCTATAATTAATTGGTCTGATAAAGATGTCAATCGAGCCGATATTATTTCATCAAAATAAGCATCAGCTTCATCATACGAATTGCTTCCTAAGAACTGATTTATTGCAAATTGGTTAATTAATAACGTATTATCTGTTTCATTAAGATAGGATATGATATATTTTGAATCTGATATTCCAATAGTCTCTAAATTTAATATATAGTCCTTGATATCAGTTATCTTAAACAAAGAAATATTATCGAATCCGAAAGAAGTTACTTTATCGTCCAATATCTGTATTACGTCAGGGCTGAAACAACGATATGTAGAAGGACTGATATTTAAAAATCTAACAATATTCTTAACAATATCTTTATTTCCCAAATTCAATTTAGACTCCAGAACTTTAATATCATCTTTTATCCGTGATTCTACATATTGCCGATTTCGTAGCAAGATACAATACATTGCCCATCGATTAATTTTTCTGTTTTTCTTACATTTCTCGTCGTCAACTTTGAACACTAACTTCCATAAATTCTTAAATATACGATATTCCTCTTCTTTGTTGCTTATCGAATTAAAATATTTAGAATCAAGATATCTCCCAAGATCTTTATAGTTCAAAAAACTAGTTGTATTTTTTTCAATATCATTTAGGATATGCTCAAACATATTCTTATTCCCATGGAGGGAAGATTTTGTTAAGACATCTATTAAAGCATTAGTTATATGACCCAATACAGCCTCTTTTGATGGAGTAAATAATTCTAAGGAATATTTAAGAACTGGATGAGCACATAAATTTCGTTCATTTCTTAATGCTTCGATATGCGCTTTTGTAGCTGAATCTATGATGTAACGAGACGCAAACATTTCATCAACTATTACCTTTTCCCACTCAGGGGAAGTCGGATTCGATTCTTGCTGTTGTTCTATTTTAGATAAAATACCCTGAGATCGAGAATCATTGAAACAATCTTTTAATTCATGTAATTTAAAGACAAGATCGCATATGACAACACTATATAAAAGGGTTATGGCTGCTTTATAGTTACCATTGTAATACGAACTTATGATTTCTCTAAAATATAATTTAGAGTTTTTGTTATTTATATTTTCCTCTAATTGAGAGAGTTCTATATTATGTTTCATGGAATTTAAATTTTAGGCATTTCTTGTATTATTTTTCCTTTTAGAAGTTTTCCATTAGCATGCTTGTTGCGCTTGATACCGTCCGAGCCCCATGTCCCCCATTGCTTAAAGAAGAATCGCGCACCTTGTTCTTCAACCTGCTTGCGAATGTTTAGAACCCAAGACTCTTGCATCGGACGTGCTTGTGGACCACTTTCGCCACCGACAATTACCCAATCGATTCCAGCAAGATTAATTTCTTCAAGATCCTCAACCAGTGGTTCACAAGATAAAAATTTTACAGAGGCTGGTAGATTACGCAGCAAATCAATCCTATAACGAGAAGTTTTAGCCTCAACAGTCACGCCAAGCCACACATTTTCAGGTATATTACGGGTTGAAAAATACTCTTTCATACGTTCAGCTCTTTTCGTTAGGATTTGATAACGATGTTGAGGCATTTGCTTAATCACGTTAAACATTCTGTCTACGAACTCAAAAGGCACATCTTCATGATAAATATCACTCATCGAACACACAAATATGTTGTGATTCCCTTTCCAACTTAAAGGCTCTGTTAGACATCTTTCATGAAGAGTAACTGTAAATCCATTTACATACTTTTCTTGTCCCATAGCTTTTAGACGACGAGACATCACTTCTGCATAACAATGTAAGCATCCTGTAGACTTTTTTGTACACCCAGTTATTGGATTCCAAGTTTTATCAGTCCATTCTATCTTAGTTGTTTTCATAATACTTCAATTTTATATTCTTCTACTTTATGAATATTTGTACATTGCTTATTGAACTTACCATGAATTGCCACCTTCTTTTGTTCAACAAAAGATTTTATAACTTCTACATACAACATCGGTTCACAACCATAGTGCAAAACCCACTTCAGCCCTTCCACATTGGTCTTTATCTTGCCACTCATAATTATCTCTGAAAGTTTTTCCTTAATTCGTATTTTTTTAGCTGTGTTTGTTGGATCATAAAACAAAGAGCCCTTCTCAAAATCATCATCTATGTTACAATTGGATTCTCCAGAATTTTTATCCTCCACCCAACACACCTTCACAAATTTTTCCATACCTAAAGTATGACTTGTCCCGAAGATAAGCCCATAGTAATTAGTTCCTTTTTGTATTGTGAAGTGATGGATATAATACTCCTTTTCCGCAGGAATTAGATTACGGAAATAGTCTGCAATGATTCTATGACATTCTTTTGGTTTTTTCTCCTCAAAATCAAGTTTGTTCGTATCAATATATGCTTTCACTGCCTCCACATCTCTGAATCGCTTAATAAATGAGGATGATATAAAGAAAATGAAATCCGTTAACGGAGAATTTACTAACTTTAAAAACACATCCTTAGTAATCTGTGAAAATCCATATTGGTCTAATAACACGAACTTAGCATAGCTCTTATTGGCAAGAACATTACCAAATTGTTCGTTCTTCATAATCTCCTCAAAAGAAGAGTCTCTGCTAAAAATTGAATTCAAAAATATACATTTCTCCAAAGGACAACTTGAGTTGCACTTTTGAAGAAAATCATCTTTTGCCTTATCAAGTAAGGCTTTCTTTTCCTTCTCTTTCTCATTAAAACCGAAGGCTACATATTTATTATTCTGTGCTAATGCCACACAATGCTGACGTTCATTACCTCTGGCTTCTTCCAAAAGAATAATAGGAGAACCGGGATTTCCTTCCGAATCAGCCCCACTACCAGCAAACATATCATAAATAAAGATTTGTTTTACACCAGGATGATGAACAAACACAGGAAACCACTCTCTAAAACATCTACGGAAGATGTCCAGTTTCAACAATGTTGCTTCTGGGTACGGATGTTTATTTATATCTTTCTTTGCCATATTGCCGTTTCCTTTTTTATTTCAAGTATTTATCCAAAATTGCTTGTTTCCGTTCTGCGCCACCATTTATGATGGTTTTAGCTTTGGCTATCTGGCCCTTGTGTGTGGAGATTTCCTTCACAATTTGCAGCTGTCTTTCTAACAATGTAGATACTCACAAGAAAATCCCCCATATAGTCATTAAAAAAGGGACCAGTTAAAGTAGCGTTCAAAAATAAGCGAAAGTTATCATACCTACAATTTTTGACACATTTTTTGTGTTTCTCTTACCCTGAAGGATTGTCCAGTCATGTTCAAGAGGAAAGCCTTGTGGCAAAGCCTGTCCACAAGAGCGGAGCAAAGAACCTTGTCCTTGATGATTTCCTCCCATCTGGTAAAAGGCAGGTTTGTCGTGATAATCGTCGAACGAATCCCAGCCCTTAGTGACAAGTGATTGAACAAGAGTTCGGCTCCTTCCTTGTCAAAGCTGACATATCCCATTTCATCACAGATGACCAGGTCAAACTTTTTGAAGCGTGTTTCAATCACCTGCAATGTCCTGGCATTCCTGGCCTCTCTTATCTGGGTCAACAAGTGCGGCACGGTAGTGAAAAACACGTTATATCCGTCCATGCAGGCCTTTATTCCAAGTCCGATCGCGGTATGCGTCTTCCCGGTTCCCGGATTCCCGTACATCACGATATTACGCTCTTCCTTTATAAACTGCATGGACTCAAGTTCCGGGAGCAGGTTTCTGGTGTCTTCCGGCAGTACTTCCGGAAGAAGCTCCTGAAGGTATTTCATCTGCGGGAATCCCGCCTTGCGTATTCTCTGGTATTTGCGGTTTTCCGCCCGGTGTTCGACTTCCCGCCTGAGCAGGTCACAGAGGAAGTGCCTGTAATCCCACTGGTTCTGGACCGCATCCTTTACGGCATCGTCCAGCACATCCTTTACGGCACTCATTTTCAGTTCTTTCGCGTAACACGCGATCCGTTCATTGTCGTTCATTTCCATTGTAGTCTGTTTTTTTATTGTCGGTTTATACTTCTTGTGGACTTTCGCTTTTCCATCACTCTCTCCAGCTGGGCGAGTATGTCCTCCGAACCTGCCTCGATTTCAATGAAGGCATCCGTTTTCTGGTCGTCCCTGAAAGGTTCGTCCCCGACAGTGATAGCCTGTATGGCCACCTTGAAATAGTCGGCAGTAAATACTTTGAGCCCCCTTTGCCGGAGAAGGTCGGCTGCCTCCAATACGGTTTCATAAGCCACGTTGTTGTCTCTCACGTATCTTACCAGCTGGAGGAACTCTCTGCCGTCTTTTTTGAAGTACCGGTTGTATATCACCTGCATACTCTCCGGCATCTGGTGGAAGGCTTCGGTATATTCCAGGGCGGCGGTCTTTTTCATTAGGGTGTCTATATAGTGGTTGATATCGACGACCCATTCCCGTTGGGCATAACTGCGCCGGTGGGTCGCAACCCTCTGGTGTTTCCGGTTGTAGATGACGATTTTCTCGCTGTACAGCCTGACGATAACGTTTTCTCCCGCCAGTTTCTCCGGTACGGAATAACGATTGTTCTTGAGACATATCGTGGACTGCTTGTCCACCTTGTACTCCGCCATCTCAAAACATCCGAATTCACCGGGGTATGCCTGTAAAGCGTCCAGTTCCTCTGTCATCCGGTCGGCCTTGCCTATGTCCAGGGGACTGCACTGCTCATCATTTATCAGTATACAGGTCTTTGTCAGCCACTGCTGTGCCTCTTCCATGCAGCCAAAGTCCACGCACGTGGTAAAGGTCCTTTTTCGGACATAGTCCACGCTGCGTTCGACATCCCCCTTTTCCCAGCCGGCACGGGCATTGTAGAACCGGAAACTGAAACGGTAGAAGGTGCTCAGCCGCATCAGCGCCTCCGTGGGACGTTTCTCCCTATTGTCAAACACGACGGCCACACGCATGTTGTCATAAACCATACACCGGGGCACACCGTTCACTTCTCTGAAAAAGTTCCGGTGTGATTCCATAAACGCCAAAGTATCCTGACGGTGAAAAAGGTAAGCAAAACGTCCCTTGCTGAACGGGAACGCGAACACGGCCATCATCAGGGTCTCCTGCTTCCCGTCAATGAATAGTTTGACCTCTCCCCAGTCAAACTGGCATTCCTCACCAGGCTCATGACGGATACGGAGATACACGTCCCTGTTCCCGAAAGGCTTTGTCCCCTTCTTCTTTTCACGGATATAGCGGCACACGGTAGGATAACTCACATTCAGTCCCTTGGCCACAAGTTCACGGTAAATGTCCTTTTTCTTCAGGCATTGCTTACGCATACCGTTACCCAGACGGCGCTCGTTCTCTTTAATCCAACGCTCTATCTCTTTGACGACTTCTTCCGTCAATACACGGGCAGGACGAACGGAACCCGTGTAACGGGGTACCGAGGAGAGATAATCTTCTATCTCTGTTTCCGGATCTTCCAATAAGGCCGCCTCGTATCCCCTGACTATACGACGGACTGTTTTCCTGTCCAAAGCCACTCTGCGGGAGATCTCACGCAAACTCAGTCTCTCTACACGATAATAATGTAAAATCTGTTGTTTCTTATCCATACTTATCATTTTTATTCGCTTTTTTCAAAGCTAAATCGTATGACTCGTATGGTCCCTTTTTTAATGATTTTTGTGGGGGACTTTTTGATGACTATTTACAGAGAGGGACACAAGGAACTGCTTGGAATGTATATATCCAGGAATGAGGGAGCAAATTTCTGGCTCAGTGTGCTAACAGACCTCCAAAACCGGGGAGTAGAAGATATTCTTATAGCCTGTATAGATGGTTTGAAGGGTTTTCCTGAAGCCATTCAAAGTGTTTATCCCAATACTGTCGTACAGCTTTGTGTCGTACACCAGATACGTAATTCCATCAAGTATGTAGGCTCCAAAAATCAGAAAGAATTTCTGAAAGACTTAAAAGGTGTTTATCAGGCTGTTAATAAGGAATCTGCAGAAAATGAGCTTCTCAAGCTGGATGAAAAATGGGGTGAACAGTATCCTGTCGTTATCAGATCCTGGCAGGACAACTGGGATAAGCTGTCCGAATACTTCCAGTATACTCCGGCTATCCGTAAACTTATCTATACCACAAATACTGTTGAAGGGTATCACCGCCAGATCCGCAAGGTAACAAAAAACAAGGGCGTATTCCCATCGGATACAGCCCTTGAAAAACTGGTTTATCTTGCATACCGCAATATACGGAAGAAATGGACTATGCCACTGGCCAATTGGGCTACAATCTCGCAACAACTGGCCATAAAGTTTGGAGAGCGATTTAAATTATTGTAATTTTACGCTCGTCGGGACAGGTGGTCCTGCCCCTTGGCGCTGGCCGATCCCCGACCGATGAATTTTTAATAAAAGCAATGCGTGACACAGTTTATTTTACGCCCCCCAAGGAAAGCTATAATGAAGTCGTTGAATATGCCATCACGGCTCTTTCTGAAAGGGAAAAGTGCTCTACATTCTCCCACCAGGAACTTACAGATGCGGACAAATGTGATTTGTCTGAATCCCCTTTAACTTTAGGAATACTCGCAACTTCTATGTTCGGTACAGTTAGTTCAGCAAATCGGTCTTTTATCTCTTTCCAACTACTCCTGTTTGTCATTGCCTTGACAAGCAAATAATAGAGATATGGATTAATCAGCTGAATAGGTCTATATGAGTACTGCGCATCCTTTTTAACCAATATCTTTACATTTTCATAGTCAGAAGGCATCCTCTTAGAATCTTTTAGGATGTCCTTCAACTCTTTATTTCCTACAGTATTTTGTACATATGCTATCACGGGCTTGAAATCAATATATATGGGGAACTGCATATTACAATAGTTTTGCGATTCCAGGAAATACTGCCTTGCTTTTGTATGTGAAAGTTCAAGAATGGTTTACATTGATAATACTTTATTATATTTTCTAATTTACTTTTATTACCGAAGTTCCTTATACTCTCACATATCCAAGCTATCCTCTTTGAGTAAGAAATCAAATAGTCCGATGGTGAGAATCCCTTCCTCATTTCGGCGAGGCATAATATGATCTTTGACAACAATGATTTTTTTGAAAGAGTCATTGATATTTGTCAACGAACGAGATTCCTGTATTTCTTTCTCCCTGTCCGGTATCGACAAGGCTGACTGTATATAATACTTTTTGCTGCCAAGAGTAGCGATAAAATCCACTTCAAGCTGGATACGCATCCATTTTCCGTTTTTATCCGGTTTCTTTATTTCCACCATTCCGACATCAACACTAAAACTACGAATAATCAGTTCGTTGTAGATGATATTCTCCATGATGTGGGTTTCTTCCTGTTGACGCATATCAAGAATGGCATTTCTCAAACCAATGTCTGAGAAATAATATTTGGAAAGCGTGTTGATATACTTCTTCCCCTTTATATCATATCGTATCGCCTTGGTCAATAAGAAAGATTCTGTCAAAAAATCGAGATATTTAGCAATGGTCTGACTGCCAATCTTCACATTTTTAACACTCTTAAATGTGTTTGACAACTTTGTCGGGTTACATGATGCTCCAATAGATGATGCCATAATAAGCACCAGTTCGCGCATCTCGTTTTCATTCTTAATCTTATGTCTCTCTATAATGTCCGCCAGATAAACAGTCTCAAACAAGTTTTTTAAATAGTTTATCTTCTGTTGCTCTGTGTTAAATGACTGTACGAGAGGCAGGCCTCCATAGGTGTAATATTCTCGCCACGCATCTTGCTTATCTCCACCTATAGCAGAATAAAATTCTGAAAAGGAAAGAGGATTTACATGAATTGTCTCTCCACGACCACGGAACTCAGTCGGAATATCGGATGACAGGAAATGAGAATTACTTCCGGTTACATAAGTATCAGCATTTTCAATATGGCGGAAACTATTAAGGACATCAACAAATTCATCCATTAGTTGTACTTCATCAATAATTATGTAGTATAGTTCATTGTCTATGATCCTGTCATGAACATAGTGAAGCATAGTATCAGGATTCCTCAAATCCTTATTCATGCGGTCTTCAAGGTCAACCCGGATGATATGGTCATCCGCAACTCCATTTTCCAACAAATAGTGATAGAATAAAGTATTCAGCAGGTATGACTTGCCGCATCTGCGGATTCCTGTTACCACCTTAATAAAGCCATTTTGACGATTTTCTATTAGTTGTTGAAGATACTTGTCTCTTTTTATTTCCATTCCTGCGTTGATTTTTTGCCAATATTGGCATTTATATATCGTAGAATAAAGTAGGACAAAGCACTTGCATGAGAAATATAGTGATTCTGAACAACTTGGCATTTTCTTATCCGTTGCCCGTTCTCATGTGAGTTGAATGTAATTCGTTAATAATCAATAAGATGCTTCAAATTATCACATAATATATGTATTTTCGAGGATAGAAACCAATATATAACACACTTTTTTCGATGATAATCCGAGGAGGATATTACATTTTTCAGAGGATAGCAAAAAATTTTTGATAGATATATCAGGTTAGCGGGTTAAAGTTTTTCCACCTTAGATTCAAGCAATGTTCCGCATTTCTATTTCTTATCTGCAAAGCTAGCCTTGCACGATTAGGGCAAAAGACAAACGGATGCATATTTTATGGATAAAAAATCAATAAGTCTGATATTCTTTGCTTCCTGTATATTCATGGTATATCATTTTCATGAATTTGGAGCAAAGAACCGTCTTATATCTGAAACATAAAAAACAACGTCATCAAAAGTCATCAGATTAGATGACACCATTTATCCATCATAGATACTCATATGTGATGTCCTTCGATAATATTGTGCAATATTTATGATTTTAACTTTTCAGTATTCTTCTGTACTTATTCTTCACCATTTTACTTTCCGACAGGCACGCAACAAGTTCAGTGAAGACAGCTTCATCCAATGTTCCTATTTTCTCTATAGTAGTCTGAGCCATTCGCTCCTGCAAGTCGAACCGCTCTACCGGATATACATCCAGATTCGCACCATAAATGAATGTATTTTTCTTGAACGCAAAAGATGTTCCATCTTCCTTGATTGCCACATTTTCTCCAGGCAGGAATACAAACACATTGAACATCCGTTCCGGTATGTTCAAGCATCCATGCTCCACTTCTAAGTCCGAGGGTACATGGTCTTAGATGTAGGCAAACTCGCAAGCAGAATATCGCCATCCAATTTCTTCAATACGAGGAAAAACTTGTCCTGCGGCTCCGCCCCATTCTTGAACAAAAAAGGACGGAAAAACAACAAATTACCTTCTTCAAACATGAGATTCTGCATTTAACAAGTTAGCTGTTTGCCGTATATTCAGACTCTCCCGATAATCTTCCGCCGCACAATCGGACATTGCTTCCGTAAAGTTTATCTGCTGGTCGGAATTGTTGCATTCATGCTTGTTAAAAGCTTCCAGCAATCCGGCACGTGCAGCCGTCCGATACCACAATGTACCCTCCTTATGCGTTTCCGAAACCAATTCGGACGCAGTCATATTGCCATATCTAGCCAGCACTTCATTCATCATTTCTATCTCACACTCCGAGAACTCGCTGTCATCAAAATCGGCTATAGCCTCTATGAAAGTGCCGCCATCCCTAAAATCAGTCTTTACAAAAGACTTCAAAAGAAACGGGCCGTCTGAAAGATCAATAAACACATCTTTTGCCACAGGACCAGCCTGCCATACCTCAAACGGTATACCAATGAACGGAACATGAAATTTCAAAGCCATACGTTCCTCCATCAGATACAACAATTTCAATAACTTTGTCTTGCTGAGATTGGACGTATGATGCGCAATATACACAACCGTATTACCTAGTTTCTGCTTTGTAGATTCTGAGAATTTGCACATAATCAATGAATTTAGTTACAAAGATAACCTATTCCCTGTTACAAACCAAAAAACGGTCAAGGATCTATATAGATATAAGGTGAATGAAGAATAATAGAAATAACGTTTGATTTATCTCTGCGCCGTAATTTCAAATACTAGAATTATGACAATGAAAGAATAATTAAATTATGAAGTCTCCCAAAAAAACTTGCACCAATATTTGCGGAAATCGAACCTTATATTTATCTTTGCAACGTCAAAGAGATGATAATTGTTGAATTGATAAAGAAAAGCAATGAATTTAGTGTAGTGCTAATTCAATGGCTTTCATAAAAGATAAAGTAATAGATGTATAGTCACTCAAGGAGTTAGAACAAGCCGAAGCAAAAGGTTCGATTCCTGGTGGCACCACTTTGAAGAAAAGCAAAAGACAGTAAAATCCTGATTTCCAAACGGAATCAGGATTTTTTGTTTTCTCACAAAACGCAAAATCCGGCAATAATCATCGACGAACGGCAAAAAGTTCAGCTTCAGTTTCCCAAGTACCATCCGGACGTTTTACCATACGTTGCCAACGGAATGAAGTCGTTGTAATTTCTGAAAACACCCACTGTATATTCTTCTCATTAATTTCCGTCTGAACAATCCTGTTTCCTTCTCTTTTTCCTTCCAGTTGTGTAGCCCCTCCTAATTCCGTATATAAAATATCCCATGCCTCTGTATTAGGATTATACATACGTACCGCAGTCGCATAAGCTGCATCCGGTTGATAATCTTTAATCCGTGCCTTACGCGAAGGGCAAATAAACACATCTTGAATTGCAGTCCCTTCCAGCACCCAAGCGAATATCCACTCTCCCTGAACATGTCTTTCGCCTGTTGTACCTTGGTTATCAACCCATTCAAAATCCCATTCACCGACAAACTGTCCATACAGGTTATCTTTTTCCGGTATCAAATTGCTTTTCCCTTTTGACACTAATACATTTATAAATTCTCCCATACTTTATTTACTGACTCTAGATTAGACAAATATAAGATTTATAATTAATAATCACTAATATTAAAACAATTATCTGTATGCAATATCCATGTCGAAAGCAAACTGATGCATAGTATAAAAGACGGACTTCCCTACTCCCAAACAGATTTTTTATATTACACCCCAAAAACATTTCATTTACAAACTTATTGCAAAAAAAGTATTTGGCCATTAAATCTCAATTATTCAAGAAAGAAGTACCGATAAAAAGTCTTTTTTCCCTATATTTGCTAGGCTGAAAAAAATGTCATTAACTCAATTAATATGAAAAAACTATCGTTTATTACTGTATTTGTATTCCTGTCCATTCTTTTTGTACAGGCACAGCAAGCAAAGTATGTATTTTATTTCATCGGAGATGGAATGGGTGTTAACCAAGTTTTAGGAACAGAGATGTATCGTGGAGAGTTGGAAGGCAAAATTGGTGTGACTCCGTTATTATTCACCCAATTTCCTTATGCAACCATAGCCACTACTTTCTCGGCAACCAACGGAGTGACAGATTCGGCCGCTGCAGGAACAGCACTTGCTACGGGAAACAAAACAAAAAATGGCGCATTAGGTGTGAAAAAGGATCTGGAAACCAAAGTTAACAGTGTTGCTTCTTGGGCAAAAAATAAAGGTTGCCGTGTAGGTATCAGTACCAGTGTCAGCGTAGACCATGCCACACCGGCTGCTTTTTACGCACACCAAGGACAAAGAAGCAGCTATTACAACGTGGGTCTGGATTTGATTGATGCCAACTTCGATTTCTATGCAGGATCAGACTTTTTAGATCCCACCAACAAAAAAGCCGCTGGTTCAAATTCAGAAAGTCTGTACACACTGGTGGACAAAGCCGGATATACCATAGCCCGTGGCTACAAGGACTATCAGAAAAAAGCAAAAAAATCGGACAAACTGATTCTCTTACAACCTGCGACAGCAACAGACAATAGTGCTATCCCCTATGCTATCGATCGAAAAAAAGGCGATATGACTTTAACTGAAATCACCCGTGCCGGAATCAATTTCCTGTCTAAAGATCTATCAAAAGGGTTCTTCCTGATGGTTGAAGGAGGTAAAATAGACTGGGCTTGCCACAGCAACGATGCCGCTACCGTATTCCACGAAGTGATGGATATGGACAATGCCATAAAAGTTGCTTACGAATTCTATGAACAACATCCCGATGAAACCCTGATTGTAGTAACAGCCGACCACGAAACCGGAGGAATCGTTTTAGGAAAAGGTCCGTATACTTTGAACCTGCAAGCTTTAAAATCACAAAAAGTAAGTGAAAGCGGATATACTAAAATTGTAAACGAATTAAGAAAAAAATACAAGAATCAAGTACCTTGGGAAGTTATCAAGCAATCATTGAAGGATAATTTCGGATTTTGGGATAGTATTCAATTGAATGAAAAGCAAGAAGCATCCCTGAAGAAAGTATATGATGAATCATTTAGCGGTAAAGAGATAGATTTGACCAAAAGTGAATATCAACAAGACGAACCTTTGGCAGCTGAGGCCAAAAGAATTCTGGATGACATCGCTCTGGTAGGTTGGACCAGTGGTGGGCACTCTGGAGGTTATGTACCCGTATTCGCTATCGGAGCCGGCGCCCAACTATTCCAAGGTCGCATTGACAATACCGAAATTCCGGTAAAAATAGCAGAAGCTGCTGGTTATCCCAACAATTAATCGAAAGCAAGATAGTGCGACAAACGTTCCAAGTCTTTCTCAGTGAATTCCTCATACAAGGATAACTGGGAAAGACTTTTTAATTTTCCCTTTTTCCTCCTATATTCTATAATTACCTTTGCCTGATAAAAATTCATATAAGGATGAGAGCGAAGTTTGTCAAGCCCGGCCTTATTGGCATTTATCCGATGAATTGGTGCATTTCCGAGTTTAAACCATCTCAACATATCCTCATCTACATAGTTCACTTCCTTCAACTGAGCCATATCATAAAAACCTCCCAAACGTTTCCGGTAAGCCACAATCATGCGTGCAATGCCACTGCCTATTCCCGGAATCTTTTTCAACTCGGTAGTGTCCGCTTCATTCAAATCGACTAAAGTTCCTTCCGGATATTTATAAACCGCCAACGTATCTTTCTCCGCCTTTTTGATAAAGTGCAATGTATCCTGTTTCCGCCGAAAAGCCTCTGATATCTGGATATAAGGTTTTAACATATTAAATTTCTCGGACGACAAGCCATAAACACGAGAGAAATCATCCGCTGTCCTGAATTTACCGCCGGCTCTCCGGTATTGCAAAATAGTATGTGCAATAAAAGGAGGCAATCCACGTTGCAAAAATTCGATGGAATCGGCTGAATTTGGATCAAAAGCAGCCAATACCACCTCTCTTCTTTTAGGCTTATCATAGGAATATCGCAGAGATTCCTTCTCCTCCATCTCATGTACTCCGGCCAGAAAGTTTTTTATTTCTTCTATCCCCTCTTGATCCTGTTCCAAAGACTCTTCCTTTACTGGAAACAGAACCCATATACACATAAATATGAAAAGCAAAGTCAACAAAAAAAGTATAGCTCTGCGTTCGCTTTTCGAAAAATAGAAGAAGTCTTTCCACATTACAATTCTAAATTAGCCCTAATTCATTGATAAAAATCAAAATGATAGCCACAGGTGCCACGTATCTCAACAAGAAGATATACAAATTGAAAAGACCTGCTTTCAGTTTTCCCCCATTGGTCAATTCTTCATAAGAAACGGAACGTTTCAAATACCATCCTACAAAGATACATACCAGCAAGCCACCCAAAGGAAGCATTATTTTTGCAGTGACAAAATCAAGTAAGTCAAAGAATCCCTTATCAAACAGCGTATATTTCTGCATAACTCCCAATGACAAGGAAGAAATGATTCCAATTATAATGCACCCGAAAGTGACCAATCTAGCAGCACGGCCACGAGTTAAATTGAATTCCTCGTGCAGAAAAGCCGTCACCACTTCATGTAGAGAAATAGTAGAAGTCAATGCAGCCAAAGCCAACAAGACATAGAACATCACCGAGAAAATATAAGCTAATATCGGCACACCGCTAAAAGCTTGCTGAAAAACATTAGGCAATGTAATAAAAATTAATGATGGTCCCGCATCCGGCTGGATACCTACAGAAAAGGCCGCCGGAAAAATAATCAATCCGGCCAAGACAGCCACAAAAGTATCAATCACACCGACACTCAGAGCCGTATTTCCCAGTTTGGTTTCTTTCCCAAAATAAGAAGCATAGGTTGAAAGACATCCCATTCCCAAACTCAAGGAAAAGAACGCCTGCCCCATAGCCCCTAAGAAAACATCTCCGTTCACTTTACTGAAATCAGGCTTCAGCAGAAACTCCAAACCTTTTTCCGCATTGGGAAGCGACAATGAGCACCCCACCAAAACTACTATCAGTATAAACAAAACAGGCATCAGCACCTTCGAAGATTTCTCTATTCCATCTTTCACTCCCTTTACTATAACAAAATGGGTGGCCAATAAAAAGATGACCAGCCAGATAAGCGGACGAACAGGGTCCTTCGAAAAACTCTGGAAAGCAACCACAAAATCTTCCGGCTTCTTATCTGCAAAACCATTCATTCCCGCTTCCAATATATATTCCAAAGTCCATCCTGCCACTACCGAATAATATCCTAGAATAAGAAAACCGGCCAAAACCCCCAAATATCCCAACCACTTCCAATGAGTTCCGGGTGCCAAAACCTTATAAGCACGTCCCGTACTTGCTTTTGAATGACGACCTACTGTGAATTCGGCAATCATAATAGGCATTCCCAACATAAAAACACACGCCAAGTATACTAAGATAAATGCCGCACCTCCATGATTTCCCGTTTCATAGGGAAACCTCCATATATTACCAAGTCCTACAGCCGAACCTGCCGCCGCCAGAACAGCCCCAATCTTACTTCCGAAATTTACTCTTTCGCTTTTTTGCATAAAAAACTATCAAATTATTATAAATCAACACTGGTTAGCCTGCAAAAGTATAAAATTAATCGTACTTTTGCGACGAATCACAAAAAAATTAAAGTATGCTATATTATTTTAGAAAATATCCGGTATCCTTGATCATTGTAGCTATCATCTTTTATCTTTCCTTTTTCACTCCTCCTAAAACAGATGTGGAAGAAATCCCCTACATAGACAAAATAGTGCATATATGCATGTATGGAGGACTCTGTTTCATTTTATGGATAGAATACCTGAGGAATCATAAGGCTATCAATTGGAATCATGTAATATGGGGAGGCATCATAGCTCCTGTAGCTATGAGCGGGTGTATCGAACTGATGCAAGCTTATTGCACAGATACCCGCAGCGGTGACTGGCTGGATTTTCTGGCAAACAGCATTGGAGTCGGACTAGCCGCCTTAATAGGATATTACTTACTTCGCCCCCTTATATGGCGTAAATCCTAAAAAGAAACGCCGACGATTCTTCGCGAACAGTCGGCGTGATGATAAAAGTCAAAGTTATATAATAAAGATAGAGAGTCAACTTAACGGAAATCTTTCAGATCATTCTGCAACCTCTGACGAGTGAAAAAGATACGGCTTTTCACTGTTCCCAACGGAAGTCCCAGTTTTTCGGCAATTTCCCTATATTTAAATCCTGATACATACATAGCAAACGGCACACGGTAATCTTTAGGCAACGCATTCACGATACGATGTATCTCTTTCAAATCATAAGCACCTTCTGTAGAATCGAATCCTGAGTCCTGTGGAAGATTCAAATGGAACAAGTTATCTGTCTGATCGACGAAAGTCTGATCACGCACTGTTTTACGATAATTATTTATAAATATATTACGCATGATGGTGTACATCCATCCTTTAAAATTCGTATCTGGAGTAAACTTCTCTTCGTTGTCCAAAGCTTTAAGTGAAGTTTCCTGCAACAAATCATTAGCCTCTTCTCTGTCAGCTGTCAATTTAAATGCAAAGCGAAATAATTCGGTTTGTATACTTAGTAAATGCTGTGTAAAGTCGACTGTCTTCATATTAATCTATTTTTAAATTGTTATTTTCTGTTTTTGCTTTCTGCTGCAATATTAACGACTTCTCGCAAAAGTCACGACAGAAAAACTAACAACAAAGGGGGTATAAACTATCAAATAACAGTTTTTACCCCCTAAATTAACAGTTAACAGGTGGTTTCGTTTTAACTTTTAATTAGCCGGTATCCCTCCACCGGTTCCAGCATTACCTCCTCCACTTTTCAAATCATCATTATTAATGCTTCGCGCAGCTTTTTTTACCTGAGCCTTCAACTCCCCAAAACGCCAACTGATATTAAATCCATAATAACGCATCGGAATTCTGGTAGCAGTAGAAGAGCAGAAAGTAGGAGTATTGATGTTATTCTTAAAAGTAATATATTTATTAAATAAATTGGACGAGTTAAGAGATATAGTCAGCCTCTTTTCCTTCAAGAAAGAACGACTGAGCCCTATCGCATAATAATAGAAAGAGGAACTTTTACCTTGCAAAGAGATATGCGGAGTACCACCCCCTCCGTTCAGACTCAGACGCAGATCCCAAGGCAGAGTCTGCTGGAAGCTTCCGAAGACATTTCCTTCCCAGCCATGATTCTTTAAATCAAGCCCTGAACTTCTATAATCCACATAAGCTCCCCGTCCATTGATATTAAAGCGGGTTTTAGGAGACATATTCCAGTTCAAGAACAAAGACAAATTAATATTCTTACTTTTTCCTATATTATCATAGGTAGAATTCATCACACCATCTTTTATAAAAGAGTATTGCTCTATACCATTATTGACAAAAGAATAATTAGCACTGACATTTACATTAAATTTCTGCGAGAAACTACCGAAAGTAACACTAAGCGAATGGGCCTTTTCACTTTCCAAATCAGGATTACCGTAACTGATCGCAGTGGGGTTGCTGGTGTCAGTAAACGGATTCAAAAACCAAATACCCGGCCGGCTGATACGCATATTATAAGATGCCCTCAAACTTTGAGTAGGAGCCAATTGGTAAGAGAACATCAAGGATGGAACCAAATCATCAAACTGAGCATCAAACTTCTCATCCTTATTTTTATAATCCGCATCCATAAATGTATGCTCATAGCGAATTCCCGCCTTTCCACCGAGTTTTTTGTACTTCAGCTGATAGCCCAAATAAGCAGCCAGAATATCCTGCTTATGATCATATTGCGTACTCATATCCTGATCATACTTATATTCTCCGGTTTTATCGGCCAGATAATATTTACCATCACTTTTACTTCTACGAAAAATATACTTTATACCAGTTTCAATGCTGTGTATCGAATTTATCGGATTGGTATAGTCCAATTGAGCCGTATGCTCTTGTGTGCTGGCATCATTTTTAAAATATTGGTTTTGCAAAAGATAAGGAACATTCAACGTATCCTCATAATCCGTATTCGCTTCACTGTTATTGGGGGAATGGCTAAAACGATAAGAGAAAGTAAGAAGTTCCCCTTTCTTTTTAAACGAATGCTGATAATCCATGTTGCCCCCCACTTCGCCAAAGCCCGATTCATTATTCCCCAAAGAACCGTAACCGTAAACCGGATTACCGGCATGATTCGTCATCTGGGTATTTCCAATCCTCTTATTCGTAAAATTGCCAGTCATCAGATTCATAGAAAAACTAATCAGATTCAAAGTGTCAATCTCATAACTTCCTTCCAGACTGCCAAATTGAAAATTGCCATAGCTCTTGCTTCTTCGATGCGACTCCAAAAATTTATTTTCCTGAGACGTGAAATCCTCACGATATGAATCTTCAAATCCCTTTTGAGATCCCTGGTAGTTATAAGAATAATTACCGGTAACAGTGAACTTGCCCGACTGAACCGTACCATAACCGCCACCATACACACGCGTATTGCTTGCACCACCATTCAATGTCACCGTATATCCTTCCATTCCAGCTCCTACAGTGATAATATTCAAGATGCCCGCCACCCCTTCCGCGTCATATTTAGCCCCAGGCTCGGTGATAACCTCTATAGATTTAATGGAATTGGCCGGCATACTCCGCAATACCTCGGTAGGATTATTGCTCATCATGTTATTCGGCTTGCCATTAACATGCACTTTAAACTTACTGCTACCGTTTACTTGAATTTTATCCTCTCCATCTACAGTCACCAGCGGAACTTTACGGAGCATTTCAAGAGTCGTATTGGTTTTAGAATCCGGATCATCCTCTATACTATACGTCACTTTGTCTATTTCCGCCTTTACCAAAGGTTTCTGCGCTACCACCTCCACTCCTTTCAACATTTCAGTCGCTTCTGCTATCAGAATCTTACCCAAATCAACATTCCTACGATTTGCCGATATCGAGAACTCCTTCTGTACAGGAGACTTTCCTACAGAAGTAAAATGAATGAGATAAGTCCCCGGCACGGCAAGCCGTTCGTCAAACCTGCCGTCCGCTCCTGTCACAGCCAGTTTCACCGGCTTTACAGGATTGTTCTTCAATGAAATACGGATTGTAGAATACGGTTCCCCTTCATTAGACAAAGAATCTAATAAGACCCCCTTGACTGAGAACTGGCCTTGGACAGCCTTTTGCGCCTTCGCCGTAAATGACAAACTTGCTACAAGCAAGATAATGCCCCATAAAATGTTGTGTTTCATATATCAATAATGAGTTTGTGTTTGTTGCAAAGGTAGGTAAACGATAGCAAGTAGTTTATTTTCAGACGTTAAAGAAGCCTATATATTATCTACCAGCGAGTATAAGGATTCTTCATCAAAAAAGAATTATAATAACGAATATCTCCCGTTACCTCTTTTTCGATGAAATGGGGCTTTTTGAACAATTCGTCCTCACTATTCAATTCCACTTCCGCTACAGTCAAGCCTTCATTCTCACCATAAAACTCATCCACTTCAAAGATATGCTCTCCACTTTTCACCAAATACCGGATTTTATCAATCACCCCAGGCTCACACAGTTTCATCAACTCTTCGGCCTCTTGCAAACTGATCTCCTTCTCCCACTCATAACGACTTGTACCGGAGTCATTGGAGGCCCCTTTGATAGTAAGATACCCTTTATTATCCCGAATACGCACCCGGACAGTTCTTCCACGAGCACTACAGATATAACCTTGCACAATATGACTATGTGCATAAGCCTCTAGTTTATAACTGTCGTCCTTTACTAAAAATTTTCGTTCTATTTCTTGTCCCATAGCGTTTTAATATATAAAAAAGCCCCGCAGAGAATAACCTCAGCAGGACTTCACTATTTATTTTCCGTTTTTATCCATACATGGCATAGCCTACCATAATAACAAGGGCTAATACAATTAATCCGATGAACAGACCTTTTACAATCCTATTTGCTTTCTCTTCTTCCCGCTTACTATAAGCAGCTTTCTTATTCTTTCCCATAAGTATTTCATTTTTAAGATTAAACCATCTCTTTTGAATATCCCAAAAGTACAAAGTTTCTAGAAGAAAACAAATAAATTACGAAGAATTTACTAATTCTCCGAACCGGAAAACTCCATCAAGTATGCCTTGATAAAGCCATCAATCTTTCCATCCATCACTCCGTTCACATCCGAAGTTTGAAAATTAGTACGATGATCCTTCACACGACGGTCATCAAAGACATAACTGCGTATCTGTGATCCCCATTCAATCTTTTTCTTGCCTGCCTCCACCTTGGCCTGTTCTTCCATGCGGTGCTGCAATTCCTTATCATATAAAATTGAACGCAACTGTCTCATCGCATTTTCCTTATTCTTCGGCTGGTCACGGGTTTCAGTATTCTCAATCAAGATTTCCTCTTCCTCACCGGTATACGGATCTTTATATTGATAACGCAGACGTACTCCTGATTCCACCTTGTTCACATTCTGTCCGCCGGCCCCTCCCGAACGGAAAGTATCCCAAGACATACGGGCAGGTTCAATTGTCACTTCAATACTATCATCCACCAACGGCGTTACAAACACAGAAGCAAAAGAAGTCATCCGTTTCCCCTGAGCATTATAAGGAGACACGCGCACCAAGCGGTGGACTCCATTCTCACCTTTCAGATAACCATATGCAAAACTGCCCTCAATATTCATAGTCACCGTCTTGATTCCGGCCTCATCCCCATCCTGAAGGTTAGCCACGCTCACTTTATAGCCATTGGTCTCCGCCCAACGCATATACATACGCATCAGCATGGAAGCCCAATCCTGACTTTCAGTACCACCGGCACCGCAATTAATTTTCAATACACAATCCATTTGGTCGGCCTCCTGGCGAAGCATATTCTTCAGTTCCAATGCCTCCACCGCAGTGACAGCCTTTTGATACGCTGCATCCACTTCTTCTTCGGTAACCAAATCATCTTTACAAAAGTCAAAAGCCAATTCCAGTTCATCTGCCATCGTCTTTACCTCACGGTAACCGTCGATCCATTTTTGCAGATCTTTCACCTTCCTCATTTGTGCTTCTGCTTTCTTGGCATCATCCCAAAAACCGGGCGCCTGCGTACGCAGTTGTTCTTCTTCCACCTGAACCAGTTTATTTTCTATGTCCAGATATCTTTCAAGTGCCGCAGTACGTTCTTTTACGTCTTTCAGTTGCTCTATTGTTATCATCTTGAGAATTTTTGCATTTCAAGGTGCAAAGATAGTGGAAATCTATTCATTTTCCCATTATTCTTCGTACATCTTTTCTATTTCGGCAGCATAGTTCTTGTTCAGCACATTACGTTTTATTTTCAACGTATTGGTCAGCTCACCACGTTCCATACTGAAAGGATGGGGCAACAAGGTAAACCTCTTGATCTGTTCATAATGTGCAAACTGCTGCTGCAGTGTATCAATCCGCTCTCTAAACAAATCGATAATTTCCGGTTTCTGCAACAGTTCCTCCATACTTTCATAGCGAATACCTTTTTTTGCGGCATACTCTTTCACCAGTTTATATTCAGGAATTATCAAAGCAGAAACAAATTTACGTTCATCGGCAATAATAGAAATCTGATCGATATAACGGTCTACCACCAATTTGGCTTCAATGGCTTGAGGAGCGATATACTTCCCGTTTGAAGTTTTAAACAAGTCCTTGATACGCTCTGTAAGGAACAAATGCCCATCTTTTATATAACCCGCATCACCGGTATGGAACCATCCGTCTTCAGTAAACGCCGCTTTCGTAGCAGCTTCCTTTTTATAATAGCCATGAGTGATTCCCTCACCACGTAGCATTATTTCGTTATTCTCCCCTATTCTGACCTGCACATGAGGCATGATACGCCCCACCGAACCAACCACATGGTCATTATCATTCTCACAAGCAACCGTTGCAGTAGATTCCGTCAATCCATAACCGGCTACCATATTAATTCCCACCGACAAAACAAACTCCTGTACAGCCGGCGGAATAGCCGCACCGGCAGTAGGGAAGAAACGCCCGTTTTCAATGCCAATAGTCTTTTTCAACAAGCTATAGATCGTTTTCTCATAAAATTTATATTTCATGTGCAATACAGGCGGAGGAGTCAGCCCTTTGTACACATATTCCAAATTATGTTCACGTCCCACTTTAATAGCATCCAGCATCAACTTCTTTTTCAATCCGGTTGTCTCATTGATTTTTTCTTGCACGCCGGCATACACTTTCTCCCAGAAACGGGGAACACTGCACATAGCCGTAGGACGGATCTCCTTTATTGTCTTCTGGATATCAGCAGGACGCAAGTTGATAGACAAAGTACACCCCATCGAAAGACACCAGCAAGTCCATGCACGCTCAAACACATGAGTAAAAGGAAGGAAATTCATAATCACATCCTGATCACCCAATTGAGGGAAACGTTCATCATGTGCCGGAATGGCCGCCTCATAGCAAGAATGATGCAACATCACCCCCTTGCTGTCTCCGGTTGTTCCACTGGTATAAAGAATATTGGCAAGATCACCATTACCCGACTCTGAAGTACGCTTGTCTACCTCAGCTTGATGCGGATGCGCCTCGCCCAATTTCAGAAAGTCATCAAAATAAATGGAAGTCTGGTCCCGCTCATCACGTTTTACCTCCTTGTCGAAAATTATAATCTGTTTCAGTTGGCTTCCCAGTTGCATAACCCGGAACGCCACATCATATTGCAACTGTTCACCTACAAAGATATAACGTATTTCGGCATCACCTACCATATAATGTACCTGCGCCTCGGAACTGGTAGCATAAAATGGTACAGTAACAGCCCGTACCCCAAAAGCTCCAAAGTCCACATACAGACATTCCGGTTTATTTTGAGAAAAAACTGCTATATTTTCCTGTATGCCTATACCTAATTCTATCAATGCATTCGAAACTGTTTTTACAGTTGCGGCAAACTGGTTCCAAGAAACCGGAATCCATGTTTCTGTTTTATAATCGCGGTAACGCAACGCTACACGATCACCATATTTCCCTGCCTGACGTTGTATCAGGACAGATAAGAAAGAACTACTCATTCCAAAGATTTATTTTTAATTCATCGGCAAAGTTATCGTTTAATTTGGAATTATCCTCTATAAACAGGCATTAATTTTCCCAACCAGTCAAAGAGTTAGAAGAAATCAGCCGAAAGTTTTAGTTGCATATCTAACTTAATTACCTACTTTTTTCATCACCGTTTACCACGCAAAAATAGTATCTTTGCAACACATTAAATTATTAAAATCAAGATGATTGATATAGAATATTACACTTCCGAAGCAACCACATTGCTGAATTCGTTAATCGGTATCCCCTCATTGAGCCGGGAAGAAGAAGCTGCCGCCGACTTTCTGCAGAACTATATTGAAGAAACAGGTATCATGACCGGTCGTTCGGGCAACAACATTTGGTGTATCAGTCCGATGTTCGACCTCAACAAACCGACTATTTTACTAAATTCCCACATCGATACCGTAAAACCGGTAAACGGATGGCGGAAACATCCTTTCACTCCGAAAGCCGAAAACGGAAAGATTTACGGTTTGGGAAGTAATGACGCCGGCGCCAGTGTAGTATCCTTATTTCAGGTGTACCGCCATCTCTCTACAACCGAGCAGGCATACAATCTGATCTTTCTTGCCTCATGTGAAGAAGAAGTTTCCGGAAAAAACGGAATAGAAAGCGTATTGCCCCAACTACCTCTCATCACCTTGGGCATAGTGGGTGAACCGACAGAAATGCAGCCTGCCATTGCCGAAAAGGGATTGATGGTGCTGGATGTTACCGCATACGGAAAAGCCGGACATGCCGCACGCAATGAAGGAGTGAATGCTATTTACAAAGTACTGGAAGACATTCAGTGGTTCCGTGATTATAAATTCCCGAAGGAATCCTCCCTGCTAGGCCCCGTCAAAATGAGCGTGACACAAATAAATGCCGGCACGCAGCATAATGTCATCCCCGATACTTGTACTTTCATTGTGGATATCCGCAGTAATGAATGTTACTCTAACGAAGAACTATTCAAAGAAATAAGCGCCCGTCTAAAAAGCGAGGCGAAAGCCCGTTCTTTCCGCTTGAACTCATCTCATATCAGTGCCGAGCATCCCTTTGTGAAACGCGCGGTAAAACTAGGACGTGTACCTTTCGGCTCTCCTACTTTGTCCGATCAGGCGTTGATGAAGTTCCCGTCTGTCAAAATCGGTCCGGGAAAGTCCTCCCGTTCACATACGGCTGATGAATATATCATGGTTTCGGAAATTGAGGAAGCAATAAGGCTTTATATCGAGATGCTGGACGGACTGGTGCTGTAAACAACTTACAAAGACGCTATTTCCCCTATAGACAGACCGGTAACCTGTGCAATTACATCAAATGCAATACCGGCCTGTTTCATTTTTTTTGCATTCTTGAAGCATTCTTCCTTACGACCTTGCTCAAGACCTTCTTTAAGACCTTTTTCAATACCCTCTTTAAGACCTTCCTCACGCCCTTTTTTCAACTGGGTGGACATCACGCTGTACCAGTCGCGGAAATTCTTCAAACTTTCCCAATACTCGCCTAATTCCTTAGGATTGACTTAGCTATCCCGGCAGCCTCGAAAAGTTCCTTGTTCATTGCCGTGCCGAAAAGCAGCTTGAAGCCGAAATCGGCATAAGGGTTGATGTATTTATCCTGTATGCCTTCTGTTCTCATATCTATCCGAGGTTTAATAAGTTATGATACAGGACAAAAGTAATCAATATACTGCAATTCCCCGTCTTAAAAGAAAGATTTAACTATCTATCATTCATAGTATTTTCTAGATAAGGTTTAATAATTCCTCATTATTCCATCTTTCAGCATATTCACTGCTTAAGTCTGCCGTGATACATTCGTGCTTATTTTCCCCTTTTTGTAAACCGATAACTCTGATGTCAGGAACAGTTTTAGCATACTTTCTTATTGTGAGTTCCAATAAAATTCCTAAGCTTATCGATTTCATATTAGGCGGATAAAACGGTTCCGCACTTTGAGCGTCATTTAAACAGGAAAAAATAACATCTATTGCCTGTTCCCACGTAATAAAAAACCGGGTAGCTTCAGGATCTGTCAATATAAGCTCCTTCCTATTTTCTAATGCATACTTCCATTTTACCAAAACAGACCCTGTAGAATGCAATACATTTCCATAACGAACTATCCTATAAGCGCAATTCGATCCGTTTATTTGCTCAAAATCCCCAAAAAGATTCTCCATAAGCAATTTAGTAGCCCCATACGTTCCTGAAACTTGAACAGCTTTATCAGTGCTTGTTGCCAGAATAAATTTTATGTTCTGTTCCTCAACAGTTATTTTAAGAAGATTCAATGTACCAAGAATATTAGTCTGAACAGCTTTCAGAGGATGTTCTTTTGCCAAAATGACATCTTTAAACGCAGCCAAATGAAATATCCCATCACAACCATTCAATGCCTTTTTCAATAAAAGATAATCTTCAACGGGGCATGGAAAGATTTGAACGCTTTTAAATTTCTCCCTCAGAGCAATCAGTTTTCCTTCATTCCTGGCTATCGCATGAATAGTATGTCCTTGGGTAATCAACCGTTCTATCAATTTCTCAGCCAAATAACCGGTAGCCCCCGTTACTGCAATGGTTCCCATACTCAAGCTATTTTTTATCATTCATCAACACATCCCTCGCAACATAAGGCTGTGGAGAAAACTCAATAGTCAACACATTCGACTCTCCTAAAGCTGTTAATGTATGGACGCACCCCGGTAAAGTCCGTACCAAATCCCCCTTTTCCCAAATCTCTTCTATTACAGCCTCACTATCATCATATTTCTGAAAAGTGGCATGCATACGCCCCTGTAAAATAAGCATATATTCCACCTTTCTAAAATGATAATGATTGCCTCTAAGAACCTTTGGGACGAATTGCAAGAATCCTATATATTTAGCGGCTTCCACCGCTGGAATTGAAGCACTCAAAGTAGTACCCTCGCCAATTACAAAACCAGTTCCCGCCTCCAGCAAGCTATAATTTTTCACATCCCCTACGGATTCCACTTTTATCAAATCCCTGACAGTTATTTCATCAAACATTTTTTTTGATTGCTCCCGCACGTCAATTTTACATAATCCGGCACGATATTTTAATAAAAACAACTTATGATGAGGAGCAAGGTTCTCCAATCTCAAACACTCATCCATATCCAGCAAGACAAAAGATTCACCTTCCAAAATACGGATATCCGCTGCATTGTCCATCAAATAAGTATGATGAATATATTCCCACCTATCATAGTCTGCCCTATACTCAGACCCCAAATAGGTTATAGAACTAAAATGCACCTTTTGGGATTTCTTGTGTTCAAATTCTTCCTTCAGTTCTCTGATAATGCCATCTAGAGGGGTTTCCTCCTCCTCAAGGTAGCCAGAAACAAGAGAATAATATCCGGAGTACTCTATATCCGGGTTCTCATCTCTTTTCTGCAACAATACTCTATTATCTGTTGTAGTAATAATCACAGTAGTCGAATCCATCATCTTTTTCATCTTCATTATTGTTTAAATTTTCATTCTGTTGTATTTTCACCACGCCCACGTGATGAATAATATTTTCCTTATTCAGCATATCAGTATAAATAGCATGGTTTAACACCATAATAAGCAACCAAATAAGAGACAATATGGCAAAAAAAGGTTGGGTGTATGATTTCAGCCATAACTCCCAAGACTTTTTCTCTCTTTTCAAATTAGAAGGAATCTTTGTGAAAAGTTTCACATACTCATCCGGAAAAGCCTTTTCCGCTTCACATAACATATTCTTCCAGTGCTCATGATAACTCCATAATCTCTGCATTACGTAAATAGACCATATTGAGAATGACAATCCTCCAAATGCAATAATAAATGTCAGGTATTCAGAAGTTTGACATATAGAGTTAAACAAGACGGTTTCCAATCCGAATAAAGAAACATTTATTCCGAACATAATATTAAAACGGCTCCAGATACCAGCTCCTTCATACTGTAATTGACCAAGAAGGTGAGTATAATGTTCCATTAATTTAGTGTTCTGCAAGGCATCCCTATCATTTACCGCTTTTTTATTATCTACATCCGCATAAAAGTTTATACCGCATCGAACTAATTTCGTCATTATATCAAGAATATATTTTTATAATAAAAAAGGAGAGGATATTCTTCTGTAATCAGATTCATATCCCCTCCTCGCTTGAAGTCATCAAGAAGAAAGCATATCAAATTTAAGCTATACTTTCTATCTTAGCCCGAATGTTTACTGTACTTTTCTTGTTACAGTTACCTTGAATGTCTTGGTTACAACACCCCAGTTATGAGTATAAGTAATATTCAAGTTTACATCATGAGTATATACTGTACCTTCCGGAGTTCCCTTCCAAGTAAGAGTTGCAGTAGCTGCATCATAAGTAAAGTCTTTTTCATTCTCATCCAAAGAAATTTCCAATCCTGTAGCTTCAGCAACAGCATTACCGGCAGCATCTTTTCTATACAATGTTTCAGCTATGGTTTCTTCAGCAGCAATCGTAGTGGCATTGTATTTTACCAATGTATTGCCAACAGCATCTTTCAATGTCAAGTTTGTCCATTTTTTATAAGAAGCTTCTGTTGCCTTAACATTCAATGCATTAATCAAATCAATAATCTTAATCTGATCGTTTGTAGCCAATGCCGGATTATTATACTTCAAATCAACAACATCAGTGAATGCCAAGATAGGTTGTTCCACCTTCCAGTCTTCAGTCGCAAACAATACACGCTTAGCAGAACCGGCAGTAGCATCATAGATATCAACTTTCAAAGTTCCAACCTTAGCCAAATCTACACGTGGAGTAAAGGCAATCTGATTAGTGTTAGTCCATTCAATGTTATTTTCTTTCATCATTTCCTGAACATAAGCATTCTGCTTCTTATAATCCAATTCAAACTCAACTGTCGCATCTTCAGGAACAACATTGTACATCTTGTCGAAGTTATTAGACTCCATGATGAATTTGCTATAAGCACCGGCAGTTTTTGTCCATGTACCGATAATAGTACGACTCTTATATTCATCCTTGATAGGACAATCAAAGTTATAGGTTACAGAGAAGTTATCTACAGAAACCTTAAACAGCTTGTTTACGAAGCTGTTGTAAACTGCATACGGTGTGTTCACTCCGTTAGTCATCTTCTCAGTAGCTCCCCAACCAAAGAGTCCATAAGAAGAAGCTCCGGCTAGCAATGACATATTCTTGAATTGTGCAAAGTTAGCACCCGGTGTCAAAATCAAGAACAAAGAGTCCTTATCGGCATTGTTTCCACCGTTCTTATAATACAAGACAGCCTCATTTTTAACCGTTTCAAGAGCTTTTGCCAAGTCTGTAACCTTTGCAGGAATAGTAGTCGACAAATTGTTATTTTGATAATATTGATTACAATCATCAGATATTGATTCATATCTCACTAACTTGCTGCCACCAGCATCATATACAGGCTTGTTCAATGTAATGAATGTACAATATTCATTATTATCATTAGCAATAACATCACGACCTTCAATAGCAGCCTCAAAGTTACGGACATCCAAAGTAATGATCCGGGCCTGTGAGCTATTGTATGCAAATGTAAAGTTTTCCTTAGCATCCAACGGTTTCAAAGCAACGGTTCCAAATACAGGATTAACAGCAGGACGAACAGCCTTGATGAAGACTACATTCTTCACCTCGTATTCTTTAACACCTTCTTTCTGTGGCTTAACTGTAGTAGTCACTTCTATCGCAGCGTATTCATCAATAGCAGATGCCTGGTTAGTCGATTTTACAGACAAAACATTATCTTTAAATTCAAAGATACCCTGACGAGTTTTAATAGGTTGTCCATTAAATGTATAATCCTCATTCTGATCCAACAGTCTGAACACTCTGGTATATGAAATATTGGTTGACTTCAACCATACTGTTGCAGCTCCGGAAATGTAAGCGTCAATAGAATCATTTACATTATAAACACCTTGATAGTCAAAGCATCCATAAGATTTACCATCATAAGATTCACCATCCTCAGTAATAATTGCCGGATAATCATTTTCATCCATATTAGTTGAAGTAAAAGCATTAACAATGCTCTTTACAGATGCCTTTGTTCTTCTTACCGTGAAATAATCGGAAGCTGATGTATATTGACCATACATAGTTACATCCAATGAGGTCGCATAATTACTATAGGTTTCAATACCTTCATTCGGCAAAATAGCAAGGCTCAAAATACCGTTTTCTAATTTTGCAGAACCTTCCATATAGGTCAAAGCAGGAGCGACACTACGAACCTGATACGTATCAACAAAGGAGAATTTCGCATTATTCAATGAGAAATCACCCGGATATACTTTGAATGAAGCATAAGCAGGAACAGATGCAAACAAAACATCCTTATCTGAGTCAAAAGTTCCTTCATTTTCCAGCCAATAGATATCATAAGCTTTACAAATATCCTTGAGATCATCAACAGCCTGTTTTCTGTAAACTACAGTCTGCAACCCTTTGAATGCAGAACCTTCCTGCAGCAAAGTATAGTTCTGACCGTCGATAGTCACGATTACAGTCTTGCTTTCAGCATCTACAGCAATGTTAGGAAATTCATTGTTCTGCTTCAAATCAGTAACTTTGTCACCGATCTTGATGTATTCCACACCGTCCACTGTCACCCAAGACACGTTTGAACCGGCAGCTTCACCATCCTGACCTCTGGCCGGAACTTTGTTACCTTCGGTATCTTTCACATCCACCCAAGTAGCACCTTTGTCTGTGCTGACCTGCCAGTAATTGCCTTCCACACGGAATTCAGGGATAACAGTAGTACCGGCTGCTCCATCTGTTCCATTCGTACCGTTCTTGATAGTAATTTTGGAACCGTCAGTGAAAACCAGTTCATATCCACCGGTAACCTCATTACATGACTGAACGAATTTACCTGCCTTAATTGCCGAGTCAAGACTTGCAATGGTTTCCTTGACTTCGCTCAATTCCTTGTCGATGCGGTCAATGTCATCATCATAGTCCTTACAAGACACAAATGTTCCTGTCGAGGTCACCATTAAGGCTCCGAACAGGATTGCACTTAAAAACTTTTTGTTCATAATAGAAAAACTTTAAATTTATAAATTTAAAAAACTAAAATTGGTTATACATATTTGGTTCATTATAAATAGCTTAGCTAATTTACTGTCTGCAAATGATGCCTCCTTCTTTCTTGAGTCTGATATGACAAAGGTGATACCCCGACAATACGGCTGAAAGCAGAGTAGAAAGCACTTTTCGAAGCAAAACCACAACTGCAAGGCAGCTCAGTCAGCGCACAACGTCGGGAACAGAGAAGTTCTTTGGCATATTCCACACGATACGTGTTCACAAGTTCCTTCAAATTACAACCGAAGTATTTGTTCACCACATTGCTCAGATAGGTCTGGTTTGTTTCAAGCAGTGCACTCAGTTTCTTCAGAGAAAGCGAGGTGTCAAGAAATACCTGACGTATCTCAAGCTGGTACAATATACCTTTATATATATTACAATCCACCTTGCGAATGTCTGTTTCCTTTCCGGCAAACTCCTCTTTCCATTGCCGCTCGGCAGCCTTGAAAAGCAAAGTCTTCTGTCGCTCGGAAGTAGCGGTCGTGCGTTTACGTCTCAGAAATAGATATTCCATCTGCTTTATGTTGTTTTCATTTAATTATACCGTTTCAAAGACCAGATATATTCCATATATAAAAAGGTCTTAAAAACGACATTTTTGTAGATCTCTTGATAAGAGATCTACAAAAGGTATTAACACACATTATATCAACATATTACAGAGCTGTTGAAACGAAATAAAGAAGAATATAAATAAATGAGAGAACTATTTTTTTATATAAATTCCTATTTTTTTTGCCAAAAATGTATTAGTTCTCAAAACTTTGCTTATTTTTGCACAGAAAATGTATATCTCTTGGTAAGAGATATACAAATAAGCATATATAAAAGAAGGAAACAATCAATTGTTAATCAATTGATTACTATCACAAAAAAGAGATTCTCTCCTTAAAAAAGATTCACCGAAATAATTTGAACAAACTCTTTGAACGGAAATCGGTCAACAAGTTTCAAGCATCAAGCCAACTTAATCACTTTACGAAGTCAATTTCTCCAGAAAAGAACTTAAAGAAACATTATTTCCTGAGCCGATAAACCGGTAACTTGGGCAATTTACATCAAATGCAATACCGACCTGTTTCATTTTTAGCATTCTTCCTTACGACCTGTTTCAAACCCTTCCTAAAGACCTGTTTCGAGTCCCTCTTTAAGGTCCTCCTCACGTCCTTTCTTCAATTGGGTAGACATTACGCTATACCAATCACGGAAGCTCTTCAAATTTTCCCAATGTTCACCAAACTCCCTAGAGGTGAATTTCGCAATCTCGGCAGCCTCGAAAAAACGATCGAATACACGGCTCTGCAACGCACACAGACGCTCAAGAAGGGAAGATAGATTACGCAGAACGAACAGGCATTTGTCAAACATGCCCTCCATCTTATCTTCCTTCTTGTTGAACTTCAGGATTTCAAGAAGCAAGGACTTAAAGATAAGAAAAAAAATCCTTAAGAGAAAAAGGATTTAGCATAAGTATAAACACAAATAAAGTTGCTTTGAACCATACATCAAAGCAACTTTCATAAAAGCCGGAACGAATGAAAACATTCCTTATTTTTTCTCTTCTTCGACAGAAGACAGTGGCGTACTGTTCTCTTTATAAGCAGCAAATCCTTTCACCTTTGTCCGTTCCTTATTAACACTTTCCGAAGCGGCACTACCCAGTTGCTGCAAATTTTGCTTGATAGCATCGTGAGTAACAAAGAAATGATCGAGCATAGCTTTCAGATATTCGTCCAACTGGCCTTCTTTGGGAGTAAAGACCGTATGACATTTGGAATGAAGCCCCACGTTTTTCTCATCCTCATCCGCCGTAAAGACAGTGGTCACCAACGAATCCACATTGACCAGATTGACAATCTCTTTTAAGTAAGGTAAAGCCGGATTATCCATACTGATAGACGCCCACCACGGATTCCATATCATGATGAACCGGGCCTCATCTTCCACCGCAATATAAAAATCATCACCTTGATATTTAAAGACAATATGTCCTTCCTCATTGGTTTCCGGCTGACAGCCTATCTTTTTGAGCACAGCTATAACCAGCTCTTCCGTACCGATATCCTCCAAGTCTTCCTTTGTCATACGGTCCAAACGGTCTCTACGTTTTTTACGCTCATGACGGATGCGAAGAACTAAAAATGCAAGCGGCCACAATGCCAATGCAATAACAGCGATTAGAATGGTGAGGTCGGTCATATCTGTTTGCGATTTAAGGGTTCAACATCAAAATACAGATAGTTGCTACACTATGCTAAACAAATATAGCAATTATAATCTTAAAAACATCTATTTCCATCGATTTATTTCAAGTGTTTCTTTATCCAAAGCAAATGCCCGTATTCTGTGTCTTCAGAAGTCCAGTGCTCGTTGACTGGAGTAATCAACGCCTCTTTCGGACAGTTCAGTACATTATAGACAATGTAACTGGTAGTAGGAGGACAAGTATTGTCATTGAATCCCCATGTCATATAAACAGGAACAGTAATCTGTTTGGCAAAATTCACCACATCATAATATGCAAGGGTCTTCATCTTGGCAGGTGTATCCATATCTACCGTATTCTTAAAAAGATGAGGATATCCCCCGGCACGACCGGCTTTGTAACCTGCCATATCACTTAAAGCGGGATGGTTTGCCACACATGCCGTAACACGCTTGTCAAGTCCTGCCGTAATCAAAGCCAAAGCTCCCCCTTGGCTCCCCCCTTGCACAATAACATTTTTACCATCCCATTCAGGTAATGAAGTCAGCAAATCAATGCTGCGGACACAAGCCAGATAAACCCGTTTCATATAATAATTTTCACGGCTATCCAAGCCGTTTACCAAATAACCGTTTTCCCGACTACTGAAAGCGCGGCTTATTTCGCCGAAAGTGTCCTCATCCAGCTCCGGATTCAAGCCGTGGATTTCTATCTCAAAGCGGATACAGCCTTCTTCCGCATAATATTTATGCCTCATAGGCCCTTTGATCGTCTTGATACCTGCTCCCGGAGGACACAGTACTACCGGATACTTTCCTTCCGCCTTAGGATAGAACAGATAACCATAAATACACTGGTTCTGCTTATTCAGCTGAAGTCTGATCAAGTAACAGTCTATTTTGTCCGTAGAATATTTCTCTACGTACTCTTTGGTATAAGTCAGAGGGAACCGGGCTGCTTCCGCCTTAGTCTTATTCCAGAATTCATTAAAATCAGAAGGCAACTGGGTATAGGGTTGAAGCTTCTCAGGAGAGAAGCCGACTTTGATATGGTGGGAATAAGTTTTACCTCCTAGTTTAGCCGTCAGACGACAATCACGAAAACCGGGCTCTTTCATTGTCCCCATAGAAATAACCGCTTTTCCATTCTTCAGTTTTACAGTTCCCTTGGTATCCGAAGGCATCATGTCGCCTCCCAACTCATATAAAACCTCCACACCATCTTGCGGAATACCATATTTATAGAACTGAACCTCGATCTTCGCTTTCTCGCCTGTCTTGTACAACCAGTCGGCATGATCGGGTACAGTTACCCAAAGCACATCACTCCGATAAGGATAATTTTCGGCCGCTGCTGAAAGAACGAACAAGACAGCCCCAATAAGCATGCTTAAAAATCTGTTTTTCATTGTAATTCTATTTAATGGTTCTAAAAATCAGTATTAAATCTGCGTAACTCCGCACGCAAGGCACGAGCTCTCCCTCCTGTCATACTATCCAGCAATTCCCAAAAACGAGGACCGTGATTCATTTCCTTGGTATGAGACAATTCGTGTAACAGTACATAGTCCATCAAATGGGGAGGCAACAACATCAAATAACAGGAAAGATTGATACTGCCTGTCCCCGAACAACTTCCCCATCTTCCCCTGCTGCCGGTAATCTTCACACGTTTAAATGGCAAATGATACTGTTCGGACAAGGCAGATAAAAGAGGTGGCAGATACTCTTGTGCATTTTTCTTCATGGCACGGATGATGGCATTACGTACCAGCCTTTGTACTTCAGGTAAAGAAAAATCCACATTCCGCGGACAGATAATCTTGACTCCCTCCTCGGTAAAACGTACGGAAAAGCAAGTAAAGTTACCTTGCTCCAGCCATAAACGGAAACAGGGAGTGTGAATACGAAAATTTAGATCAATCGGTTTCTTGCTCACTTTCCTCCAGTCCTCCAACAGACGTTGCCTGTATTGCTCCACCACCTCCAGCACTTTGCTGCTTAAACTATAAGGAGGAACAGTAACATGCAGTCCATCGGGCTTTACCCGCATAGTAACATTACGCGCCAGCTTGTGTGTACGCACTATAATACGGTCAAAATCTTTATCCGGAAGTACTCTTTTAGTTGCCATACGGATACAAAGATACAGCTTTCCAATAAAAAAAGGCAGAGATTTGCAACTTTCCAGGAATCTTCACCGTCTAATTAACAGAAACCAATTAAATATATATATTACCATGAGAACAAAAACTATTTATTTTTTCAGTCTTTTTCTGACAATCACAATGATGACAGGCTGTTTCCACATATCATCAGGCCCGAAACCCAGCAAGAGTAAAATGACCAAAAAATATAGCGTAACTCCTTTCAATAAGATAGAGAACAAAGCACCTGCCAACATTGTCTTTACTCAAGGGAATGTGACCAAAGTAGAAGCCGACGGTCCGGATAATTACATCCCCCAACTCATTGTCATGGTCAAAGACAGTACGCTGAGTATCAGTATGGATAAAGACAAATTCAAAAACTTCAAAAGTTCAAAAATCAATATCTCAATTACCAGTCCGGTTTTATGCAATATCAAGCAAAGAGGTGTAGGAAGTATTTATCTGAAAGACAGCGTGAAAGTAACAGATCTTTCTATCAGTGCCGAAGGTGTGGGGAGTATTGAAGCAAATGCATTAATGGCACGTTGCATCAAAGTATCCCAAGAAGGAGTAGGCAGTATCAATTTAAAGGGGCAGGCCGGTCATGCGACATATTATTTGGAAGGAGTAGGCAGCCTGAAAGCAAAAGACATGATTGTTTCTGATGTTGTAGTTGAACAAAACGGTGTGGGAAGTGTTTCTTGTTATGCATCCGGGACGATAAATATCAGTGCCCAGGGAGTAGGAAGTGTAAACTACTACGGTGCCCCTCGGGTTACCGGACTAAAAAAATCCGGAATCGGAAGCGTTAAGAGCAAATAACTCATTTCATAACTCTCTCTTTACATTAAATTATCTACCAAGCAAAAAAGGATTACTGCTCACGCGGTAATCCTTTTTAAAATTATTTAGTTAGTTAATTTAAAATTTGAGAGAATTGAAACTTCACAGCCTCGAATTAAAAAGTTGTTTTAATAAGCACTAACTATCATATTTATATAAAAGCAAATGAAAATGTTCTAATTTGTTTTCCCTGTCCCTGTACCGGTATCATCAGCGGTAATCTTTGTCACCGTATCTGTAGGCAATACAGGTTCGTATGCCACTTGGGGATCGGTAGTAGAATCCTGATACTCATCGTGTACCGATACCGTATCACTATCACCGCCTTCCATAGCGTGTTGCATCACTGTACCCATAAGAAACAACACGGCAATCATTGCAGCCGCTTTAAACAGAGGCATAAAGCGCGTACGCATAGTCAGACGTTGCGCTTTTACCACCGGTCTTTCTATCCGGGTCAGGATTCTGGTATCAAAATCATCGCCCAAACCTTTCTCCTTCTCCACATCCTGATAAGCAAACAACTGCTTGTAACGGAGTAAATGAGCAGGCACTTCCTTCTGACGAAAGAATGAACGTAGTATTTGCTCTTCTTCCAATGAAGTTTCGCAATTCCAATAACGTTCCAAAAGCTGTTCAATATATTTATAATCCATAATCCTCTATTTCAGTGTATCTTTGTTTTATCTTCTGCCGGGCACGGAAAAGGGTTACTTTCACCTGTTCTTCCGTAATCTGCAGAATATCTGCAATCTCTTTATAACTCTTTCCTTCCACATCCCTCAACTGCATAATTGTACGCTGTCTTTCGGGAAGCTCATTGACCAGACGGTGAACCAACTGCATTTGTTCGTTCTGCGCCAACCGGTCATAAGGCGTCAATGTATCAGGCATCTCCCGCACTTCAGAGGTCAGTTGCAAATTCTGCGCTTCCATCTTCTGGCTGCGGTCAATTGCCAAGTTACGAGCAATGGTCAGGCAATATGCCTCGATGGATTCAAACTGCGGCCATTCATCCCGCTTGTTCCATACCCTGATCATCGTATCCTGCACCACATCCTCCGCTTCAGCACTATTCAGCGTAATACGAAGCGCCAACCTGTAGAGCTTGTCTTTCAGGGGCAGAATATCGTTTCGGAAACTGATCTCTCGCATTGCTCTGTAATAATGACGGGTGAGTTACACTAAAGTTACACTCACCCGCCTGTTTTTTTTGAATTATTTTTTGATTACGGTTCCACTTCCTTCATTAATGGCTGATGCTAAGGTTATTACCACCTGACTGACTCCTGCATCAATAGCAGAAAAAGAATTTTCCAGCTTGGGAATCATCCCTCCTTGAATAATGCCTTGCGCTACAAATTCTTTAAACTCTTCAGGAGTAATGACAGGAATTACACTGTCATCATCATTTTCGTCACGCAATACGCCCTTTTTCTCAAAGCAATAAACCAATGTCACATCAAACAAGGACGCCAATGCTTTGGCGGTTTCTCCGGCAATGGTATCAGCATTGGTATTCAGCATGCTTCCTTTACCGTCATGGGTCAATGGAGCCATAACAGGCACAATGCCCTGACGGATCAATGTCGCCAGGAAACCGGCATTTACTTTCTCCACATCACCAACAAAGCCATAGTCCACGTCTTTTACCGGACGCTTTACCGAACGGATCACATTCATATCGGCTCCGGTCAGTCCAATGGCATTCACACCTTTTGCCTGAAGGCCGGCTACAATATTCTTGTTCACCAGTCCGCCATATACCATGGTCACCACTTTCAGCGTTTCTGCATCCGTAATGCGGCGGCCATTCACCATCTTACTTTCAATCCCTAGTTGTGCCGCCAGTCTGGTAGCAGAGCGCCCGCCACCGTGTACCAACAACTTATAACCTTCTATAGCAGAGAAATCAGCCAACAACTGATTAAGTGTAGACTCTTCCTCTACAATTTTTCCACCTACTTTTATGATAGTCAGTTTCTCTTTCATGCTATTATTCCAAATAAGTATATCCGTACAACCCGGAACGATAATTAGAGAGGAATTCTTTTCCTTCCTCTACAGAAATTCTTCCTTCCTTCACTGATTTGGTCACCCAGGTTTCCAGTGTACGCACCAATTTCTTCGGGTTATATTGTACATAATCCAAAACCTCGGCCACCGTTTCACCATCAATTACCTGATCAATAGAATACCCTTTGTCATCCACCGTAACATGCACCGCATTGGTATCTCCAAACAAATTGTGCATATCACCTAGAATCTCCTGATAAGCACCAACCAAAAATACACCTATATAATAAGCGTCTTTTCCCTTCAACGAATGTACCGGCAGGTCATGCGATACATAACGGGTAGAGATAAAATTGGCAATCTTTCCATCCGAATCACAAGTGATATCCTGCAAGGTAGCATTTCTGTCGGGCTTCTCATCCAGACGCTGGATAGGCATGATAGGGAATATCTGATCTATCGCCCACGAGTCCGGCAACGACTGGAACAACGAGAAATTACAAAAATATTTATCAGCCAGCAGTTTGTCCAGTTTGCGGAACTCATCGGGCGCATGTTTCAGCCCCGAAGCAATCTGATTGATCTCACGGGTCACCGACCAGTACAGACGCTCTATCTGGGCACGGGTCTTCAAATCCACAATACCGTGGCTGAATAAATCAAGTGCTTCCTCACGTATCTGCTGTGCATCGTGCCAAGCCTCCACCATACGGCTCTGATTCAGATTATCCCAAATCTCATAAAGTTCATGTACCAGTTCATGATCATTTTCACCCACTTCGAAATCCTCATCCATTTCGGGCAGAGTCGCCGTTTCCAGCACCTCGAAAATCAGCACGGAGTGATGGGCGGTCAGTGAACGTCCGCTTTCGGTAATAATATTCGGATGAGGAATTCCATTCTTGTCACTGGCATCCACCAGCGTAGAGATAGAGTCATTCACATACTCCTGAATAGAGTAGTTCACACTGCTTTCACTATTGGCAGAACGAGTTCCGTCGTAATCCACACCCAAACCGCCGCCGATATCCACAAATTCCACATTAAATCCCATCACATGCAACTGCACATAGAATTGCGATGCCTCACGCAGAGCTGTCTTGATACGGCGTATTTTAGTCACCTGGCTGCCTATATGAAAATGAATCAGTTTCAGACAGTCCTTCATGTCTTTCTTTTCCAGAAAATCAAGCGCTTCCAGCAATTCACTGGATGTCAAGCCAAACTTACTGGCATCTCCTCCGCTATCTTCCCATTTACCACTTCCCGAAGAAGCCAGCTTAATGCGGATACCTATGTTAGGACGCACATTCAGCTGCTTTGCCATTTTGGCTATCAGGCGTAATTCATTCATTTTCTCCACCACCAAGAAAATGCGTTTCCCCATCTTCTGTGCCAGCAGAGCCAGCTCGATATAACTTTCGTCCTTATATCCGTTGCAGATAATCAATGAATCCGAATCTGTATTCACAGCTATCACCGCATGAAGTTCAGGTTTGGAACCGGCTTCCAGTCCCAAATTGAATTTCTTTCCATGACTGATGATTTCTTCCACTACAGGACGCATCTGATTTACCTTGATAGGATAAATGATAAAATTCTGGGCCTTATACCCATACTCATCAGATGCCTGCTTAAAGCAGTTCGCGATTTTTTCAATACGATTATCCAGAATATCCGGAAAACGGACCAGCATAGGAGCTGCCACATCCCGCAATTGCAACTCATCGACCAACTCTTTCAAATCGACCTCAACGCCGTCCTTACGAGGAGTTACCACTACATGACCTTTGTCATTGATACCAAAGTACGAAGTTCCCCACCCTGTTATGTTGTAGAGTTCTTCCGAATCTTCAATACGCCATTTTCTCATTTCTTCTTCTGTACAAAGAGTGTGTATTTTACTATATATAATTATTTATTCAATTTCTTTCTCAAGCTGTCAACAGAGGCTTGAATTTGTCTTTTATCCTCCAGCTCATCAGCCTTAAACAGATGTTTTGCCTTTGAATAAAACGGATGTCTTTTCTGTAACGCCTCACAGATAAAATCCATCAGTTCCTCATCACTTTTATTTGCTAACAATGGACGTTGCTGCTTGGCCACTCTCAGACGGCGGAACAATACGGCAGGTTCCACATCCAGAAACACCGTATCACCGCAATCATTCATATACTCCATGTTATCAAAAAAACAAGGTGTTCCTCCACCGGTCGAAACAACCACATCTTCAAACTCGGCCACTTCGTGCAACATTTTCCGTTCCAGTTCCCGGAATCCGTCTTCTCCGCGTTCCAAGAACAGCTGTTGAACGGTTTTATGGAAACGTTCCTCGATAAACCAGTCCAAATCAATGAAATTCAGACTCATTTCACGGGCAAACGCCTTACCTAGAGTCGTTTTGCCCGCGCCCATATATCCTATTAAAAATATACGTGTCATTTTTTTGCTTTTGCAGTGCCCTTTACCTTGGAAGCCGCCTTACTTTTTGCGGATTCTTCGGGCTTTTCGGACTCCTCTTCCATATTCACGGTTCCCCTGTTTCTTGAAGCCGCTTTCGTTTTACGCGTTTCCGCCTTGCTTTTCTGCAATTCAATCACCTTAAAACAAGCCTCCAGACTTAAATCTGCCGGTTCTACATTCTCAGGAATCTTATAATTCTTTTTCTGATAACTGATGTATGGGCCGTAACGTCCGTTCAAGACCTGCATATCAGGGTCAGCATCGAATACTTTAATAAACTTCTTCTCCTGCGCTTCTATCTTATTCTTGATCAACTCTACCGCCTCATCCAAAGAAATCTCCATCGGATCCGTTCCTTTAGGAATAGAAACAAACAGTTTGTCATAGCGCACGTATGGTCCGAAACGCCCTACTCCTACCGTTACCGTATGGCCGTCATAATCCCCCAACGTACGGGGAAGCTTGAACGCATCCAATGCTTCTTCCAACGTAATGGTTTCCATCGACAATCCCTTTGCCAACTGCGCAAAACGCGGTTTTTCCTCATCATCGGCAGTACCAATCTGAATAACCGGACCGAAACGACCGATCTTAACCGATACCGGCTTACCGCTTACAGGATCTGTTCCCAATACCCTTTCACCCACCTTATGCTCAGTCTTAGAGTGAATGGTCTTATCTACCAACGGATGGAAGCCTTTATAGAAACTGTCCATCATACCAGTCCATTCCTTTTCTCCTTCCGCCACTTCATCGAACTCTTTCTCCACATTTGCTGTAAAGTTAAAGTCCATGATTTCAGGAAAGTATTCCATCAGGAAATCGTTTACCACGATACCGGTATCAGTAGGCAACAACTTGGCCTTTTCATTTCCCGTCATCTCTGTCTTGGTAGTTTCCGTAATCTTGCCGCCTTTCAGTTTCAAGATATCATACGGGCGTTTCACACCTTCACTGTTTCCTTTTTCTACATAACCGCGTTGCTGCACAGTAGAAATGGTAGGTGCATATGTAGATGGACGACCGATGCCCAACTCTTCCAGTTTGCGTACCAGGCTGGCTTCCGTATAACGGGGCGGACATTGGGTAAAGCGCTGAGTCGCCAGGATTTCTTTTCTTATCAGTTTTTCCCCTTTGCTCAGAGGCGGCAACAGACGGCCCTCGTCTTCCTGCTCATTGTCATCATCGTATGATTCCTTGTATACACGCAGGAAACCGTCAAAAGTAATCACCTCGCCGGTAGCGATAAATTTCTCGCTACTGTTGCTGATTACAATAGTAGCCGTTGTTTTCTCCAGCTCCGCATCTGCCATCTGTGAAGCGATGGTACGTTTCCAGATCAGTTCATACAATTTCTGTTCCTGACCGGTTCCGTTCACCGTTTCATTCTCCATATAGGTAGGACGGATAGCCTCATGTGCTTCCTGTGCTCCTTTAGTCTTGGTGGCAAACTTACGGACTTTGACGTATCTTTCTCCCATCAGGGACAAGATAGTCTGCTTGCTGGTATTCAAAGCCAGATCCGAAAGGTTCACCGAATCCGTACGCATATAGGTAATTTGTCCGTTTTCATACAGACGCTGTGCCACCATCATGGTCTGCGCTACTGTAAATCCCAACTTACGGGCAGCTTCCTGCTGCAACGTAGAAGTAGTAAACGGTGCCGCCGGCGATTTCTTCACAGGGCGGGTTGTTATATCTTCAATAGAGAACTGCGCATCCTTACAAGTTTCAAGGAAAGCCTGTGCTTCTTCCTTGGTTTTGAAACGGTTGGACAATTCCGCTTTCACTTCAACTTCATTTCCATCGACATCAGGTACTTCAAACACTGCTGTAACGCGATAAGACGGCTCACTGACAAAAGCATGCACCTCACGTTCACGTTCCACAATCAAACGAACGGCAACAGATTGCACACGTCCGGCAGAAAGAGCAGGCTTTACCTTCTTCCACAATACCGGTGAGAGTTCAAAACCTACAATTCTATCCAGAATACGGCGTGCCTGCTGGGCATTTACCAGATTCACATCAATGTCACGCGGATTTTCGATGGCCTTTAGTATCGCTGTTTTGGTTATCTCGTGGAATACAATGCGCTTGGTCTTCTCAGGGTCCAGCCCCAAGACTTCAAACAAGTGCCATGAAATAGCTTCTCCTTCACGGTCCTCATCGGATGCAAGCCATACCATATCAGCTTTCTTTGCCTCCGCTTTCAATTCGGCTACCAATTTCTTTTTATCTGCCGGTATCTCGTAAGTCGGCTCAAACCCATTCTCTACATCGATACTAAACTCCTTCTTTTTCAAATCCCGGATATGCCCGTAACTGGAAAGGACTTTATAATCATTGCCCAAGAATTTCTCAATGGTTTTAGCCTTGGCGGGTGACTCAACTATTACTAGATTTTTTTGCATAATACTATGTATTCCATTTTATTTTGGGGCAAAAGTAGAAAAAAAGCAGAAGCACACCTATATAATAAGGTATGTTTCTGCTTTTTTTTCTTAAAAAAATCCTTTCCGAGTGCCTATTTAACTAAAAAGCCAAAGAAAGCCCGGCTAGAACATTCAGTTTTTCAGCAGGATAGCCGTACTCATAATAATATTGTTTATTCAACAGATTACTCACACGCCCAAAAACAGACAGATCTTTCAGGAAAGTATAACTGGCTCCCACACTCAAATTGCTGATATTGCCCAAACCAAAATCCCTGCTGCTATTCCCTTCTTCTATCACATATTCTTTCCGCTGTACATATTCATAGCCCAAATTAACCTTCAATCCTTCAAAAACCTTAGCCTCAGCATAGAAATTCAATTCAAACTTGGGCTTGGTCACTAAATACAGCTCTTCATTTTCATTGTCTGTCTTCCAGCTATAAAATGTACCTTTCAATGAAGCGTCAAACCAGTCCTTATAACCGTATTTCAATTCAGCACCTCCATACGCGGTTTTCGCTTTATCCTGCAAGAAATGAGTAAAATAATACCCGTCCGCATCCACCAGATTGCAAAACAACTCATCTTTACTGATCCGATATCCACCAAAGACATTAAACCACAAACCATTTACCGGAGATGCTTTAAAACCCAATGTAGCATTCAGTGGCACATAGGTAGAAGGCATCCGGGCGTTTAAAGACCAATAAGGTGAAAAAGCATTCAACCGGCGATAATCATTCAGTTCACGCCCTCCCAGCGCATGTAAATAAAGCACATAACTCTCCGAGAACAAGTATTCGGCTTTCACGTCAGGAGACACATCAATACCACTGTCCTCTCCCGACTGCCAATCCACATGAGCACCGACACGGACCCGCCAGTCATCACTTTCCAACATATAATAAGGATTCAAACCCAGTGAAGTATAGTTGCCCATTAAACTGTCCGAAGAATAAAACAGGTTATCCATCTCGAAACGGATACCTACCCGTTGCTCATTATCCAGCTTGCCCCATACATCTCCTTCAGTGTGGACAATCTTCTCCTTACCTGTAGATGCATTGCCTGAATAATCCAGCGGATATTTGATACCAAAATACTTCAATCCGGTCTGCAAAGTGAATTGCAAAGGAAGCGATTCATCTCTGGAAGAAACACCTATGTGAAAATCGCCTAAAGTATGATGCTGTTTATCAGTAGCTCTGGCAGAAGCCGTATGCATTTCGGAATCAGGCATATAGTTAAACACTTGTGATTGCAGGCCGCCACCTAAATTCAAAGTTACCTTACTGAAATCATGAGAATAGTCCAAACGGAACTCAGTAGAATAAAAACGTGATTTCCAATCCTCAGCATTCCAATGCTTCAGCTTTCCGTTCATGCCATCCAGAGATACCCCGACTTTCAGACGGTCCTTTCCGGTGATATTCCACAGATACCCAGCCTTAAAATCCACATTCCCATAATTTCCATATCCGGCACGGACATATCCACGTTTCGCGCGGTTCATAGCCCATTCACGAGTTATAGGAGACATACTTTCATACGTCCAGGCCGAAACAGGGCGCAAGGCTGTAGCATATTCTATGCCTTTCTTCATTACAGCCGGCTCCTCCACCCTAGGCAGGACATTAATCTTTGAGGCATCCATGATATTGGGATTATACTCATTCTCTACCACCACAGTGCGGTTCAACGTACTATCTTGCTGCGCATATGCAACAGACAGAGGCAAAAAAGCCAATATAATGGACAATTGACAATGGACAATTGACAATTTCTTACTTATCATATTCAGCACTTATTTTTTAATTTTTAATTCTCTGTTTTCAATTTCTCCAGTCTGCTTTCAATCATTCCGGCAATATCATCATCGGCCTGATAGTTCTGCTTCAATGAAAGCAAATATTGTTTAGCATCCAAGTTACGCCCCAACTTCATATACACATCAGCCAATAACACAAAGCTGCGTGCCAGCCAATAGGTATGCGGTGTACTTACCTCAATGTAATTCAGCACCTCCTGCTCCGCCTTATCCGTTTGTCCGCCGTCAAAGTAAATCTGGGCGACTTTATATTTGGCCTCCGCTCCATATACATTACGGGTGTCTTTCGCCAAGACCTTCAAATCTTCCATAGCTCCATCCGTCTTGCCGGCATCCAAATAAGCTTTTGCACGGTAATAATGTGCCTCGTTAGACAATTCCGGCGCCAGTTTAGTATCGGCCAGCAAATCTGTTGCGGCAAAGATAATCTCTTCCTCATTTCCCAGCATATGCGCACTGCGTAACATTCCGGTTTTTGCAAGCCGGCGACGCTCCATAGAAGCGGCTTTATCTTTCAATTGCTTGTAAATATGCAAGGCTTTTTCATAATCCTTCGCCGTATAAGCCATTTCGGCCCCCATCAACATGGCATCTTCAGAATATTTGTTGTTGGGATATTCCAATACTTTATCCAAATGCCGGGCTGCACTTTCATAAGCTTTCTGATTATAGTCTATCAAACCGATATAATAGTTGGCATTCAGACTGAAAGCACCTTCGGGGAAAGTCTGTAAATAACGGGTAAAGCTGTTGCGGGCCTCGGCGACCTCACCCCGCATATATACCCTTTCGGCAGCCACATAGGTCAATGAGTCACGCTCATTCACATCAAAGTTGGCACCGCCGGGGATAGTTGAAGCAAAATTGGCATACTCATCCACCTTATTCAAATCAATATAGATCGATTTCAAGTCACGCTGCGCCAAACGCGCCTCCTCACTGCCCGGATAACCGGCTATGACCTGCTTATAAGCCTGGATGGCTTCAGGATACTTGTCATCCTGATAGTATAGCAAACCGATCTCGTTAGCCGCCCGCCGTGCGACATTGCTCTCCGGAAATTTCTTCACCAGAATATTGAAACGGGCAATGGCATTGGCATTATCCTCCATCTGCACAAAAGCACGTCCCTGCTCGTAAAGGGCATCATCCATGTATTGTGATTCCGGATAATCCGAAATCAAGCGGTTCAACGTCTGCACTTTTCCATTGTAATCACGTTGCAAACCACGCACAAACGCCTCCTGATACAAAGAGTAATCCCCCAGTGACGGATCAATCTCCACCGCACGGGCATAATCCTGACGAGCCTGTTCAAAACGGCGGTCATAGAAGTTGCAGTCACCTATGCGGTTATAGGCATCTGCCTGCATGGTGCGTTCATTGATACTTCCCCTGTCCACAAAACGGGTAAACCAAGTGCCCGCATTTCCATAATTTTTCTGTTTGAAATAAGTATATCCCAAGTTATAGAGCGCCAAACCATATTCCTGTCCGTTCTTACTGGTGGCAAATTCCAGATACAAGCGGTAATCGTTACCCGCCTGCGGAAAACGGTCCAGACGATAATTGGATTCCCCCCTCCAGAAATAAGCGTCCGCCTTTGTCGCCTGATTGTATTGCCCCACAGCAAGCGATTGGTTGAAGAGCTCCAGAGCCTCCTGGAAACGGGCATTCGCAAATGCCTGTGTGCCCAGCCGGAACAAAATCTTCTGCTTGGCCTCCATAATGCGTGTGCCCGGATGCTCAATCTTTGCTATAGATTTTAAAGCAGCTTCATAACTGCGGGTATTCATATACACCTCTATCAAATAATCATTGACACGTTCCGTATAAGGTGAATTCGGGAACTCATTCAGAAAACGCTCAAACACGGTTACCGATTCGGCAAATGGAGAATAAGAGGTTTCATGAATACACAAAGCATAATTATAAAGAGCCTGTTCCTTTACTTTCGGATCAAAACTGAAATTGGCAGCCTGCTCGAATGCCATGCGTGCCCTGTTCCTCTCCTTCAAGTTCAAATAAGCCAGCCCCATGTGTAGATAAGCATTCTGTGACAAGGCATCATGTACCGAAGCCATTTCCCCCAAAGTAGCGGCAGCCTTGGAATAAACACCAGTATAATAATAACTCATACCGAGTTCATACAAAGGTTTACGCTGCGGGTGGGAAACACTTTCACGGTATCTTTCCAAAGGAGGTATCGCCGCTTGGTAATCATTCAATCCGAAACAAGCCTCTCCCCAAATCCGTTCCATCTGAGGAACATCCTTTTTAGCCGGATATTGCTCCAGATACGCTTTTGCCACAGTACGGGCCTGCTGATAATTTCCTTTCACCAAATAAATCTCTCCTATATAATAAGGAACCAATGCTGCATATACGGCATCATTCTGCAAAGACTGGAAACTTTTCAGCGCCTTGTCATAGCGTTTCTCCACATAATCAATATAAGCCAGATTATAAACAGCGTCATCCTGATACAATGGGCTTACCTCTTTCAGCAAGGTAAACCATACAGCCGCTTCACGCAGGTTGTCTTCTTTCAGATAAGAGGTGGCCAGACGCATGGCACAATCATCTCTTTCCTTATCAGGCAAAGCCTCCAGATCACACGACCGGAACAGGGCAATGGCCTCCTTGTATTTTCCCTCCATAAAATAAGCAGAGGCAATCAGTGACAGCACCCTGTTTTTATGGCGGGAATCAGGATATTTGTCCAGATAAGCCTGTAACAGCTCCATGCTGTCCCCGCCTTTCAACTCATATTCCCGGCATACCCGGTTATATTCCTTGTCACCTGCCACATCCTTGGGAGTGATCTGCTGCGCCATTCCCTGCAAGGAACAGCCTCCCATCAATGCGGCCATCAATAAGGTTTTTCTTTTCATATCTTATCATTAAAGTTTATGTTCTTTCAAAAAACGCCGGACTCCTTCACGCACAGAATCCAGCCCGAATTCTTCGGGATTCACTTCATCCAACGGAAGCCAGAAAGACTCCGCCACATCATCCATCGCCTTTATCCGGCTGGTATCTTTCACTTTACAAAGAAAGAACAGATCCAATGTATGTACCAGAAATCCTGAATAAAGATAAGTGTTGGGCAATGAGAACTGATAAACAGCCTCCTCCACCTGCAAGCCGGTTTCTTCCAACACCTCGCGTGCCACACCTTCCTCGCCGGTTTCATGCATATCAATAAACCCGCCGGACAGGTCCAATGTTCCCTTCGCCGGTTCTTTTCCCCTGCGGCACACCAACAACTCATTCTTATCATTCAAGATAAAAGCTACAGTAGCGGCACTGGAATTGAAATAATACACAAAGCCACAATCAGCGCAACGCTTTGATTTCTCATTGTTCACTTCAAAGTGCGGCGAACCACACTTCGGACAATATTTGAATAGTTCCAACGGATGCATAATTACTCCTTTCTAAGTATAGACACCGCAAAGATAGCGCAAATGACAGATAATTCATTAATTAAATCTAAAAGAAGAAAGAGAAAACACAATTCTTAGTACATTTGTTAGCAAAACAAAACGTAAATTCTTACATGGAAATTGCCATTATTATCGCACTTATCTTATTAAACGGGGTATTCGCCATGTCCGAAATCGCCCTGATCTCAGCGCGTAAAAGTAGTTTGTCCAATGATATCCGTCATGGAAGCTCTACAGCGCGTATCGCTTTAAAGCTTGCCAATGACCCGGACAAGTTTTTATCCACCATCCAAATCGGAATCACCCTGATTGGTATATTGACCGGTATTTACTCCGGTGACGTGCTGGCCACCGACTTTGGGAACATACTGACTGACGCCGGCGTACCCGCCACATATGCCTATTTATTGGCTCAAACCCTGATTGTCATCCTGGTCACTTACCTCACTATTATCTTTGGCGAGCTGGTGCCCAAACGCATTGGCATGAGTGCCTCCACCCGTGCTGCCAAGCTATTGGCACGTCCCATGTACTGGCTGTCCGTCATCGCCTCTCCTTTTGTATGGATACTTGCCAAAAGCACTTCACTTATCTTCAACCTGCTGCATATCAACACAGCGGAAGAAAAAGTGACTGAAGAGGAAATCAAATCCATGATAGACGAAGGAACCGAGAACGGTGAAGTGCAGGAAGTGGAACAGGATATTGTGGACCGTGTTTTCTCTCTGGGCGACCGCAGTATCAACACCATCATGACCTATCGCAGCGATATCGTATCCATTGACATAGACATGAACAACAAGCAGCTGTATGACATCGTATGCCAACACCTGTACCAAGTTTACCCTGTAACTCAAGGAAACACCCTGGACAACATCATCGGAGTAGTTTACCTGAAAGACCTCTTCGGGAAGCTGAACAGTTGCGAATTCAATCTGCGTGATGTGATCCGTCCGGCACAATACTTCCACGAAAACATGGATGTATATAAAGTATTGGAACAAATACGCCAGCACAACATCAAATACGGATTAATCTGTGATGAATTCGGCAGTCTGCAAGGCATCATCACCATGAAGGACATTCTGGAAGCCCTGGTAGGCACCTTGCCCAGTGACTCGGAAGACCCCGATATCGTTCCCCGCAAGGACGGAAGCTGGTTGATAGACGGCCAATGTTCTTTCTATGACTTTCTGAGTCATTTCGAAATGGAGGATTTATACCCCGATTATAATTACAACACGTTGAGCGGCCTCATCCTGCAACAACTAGGCCACATTCCCAAGACCGGTGAATCCATGGAATGGAATGACTTCACACTGGAAATAGTCGACATGGACGGAGCCCGGATAGATAAAGTATTAGTAACACTAACCCATAAAAACGAAGAGGACAATTAACATGCTGCAAAGAGATTACATTATGCGGTTGCTTCAACAATTTTTCGAAGCATTGGAAAAGTTGGTAGAAGAAAGAGATAAAAAGGACGGTCCCGAGCTGCAATTGCAACTTCAAAGCATTTATCGTGCCTACTTCAATCATCCTTCCACCTTCTATTATGATCAGGATGCGGAATATATACTGAACGAGATGGGACAGAACTATGGTGGCGAGGAATTGCTCACGCGCATCGACATGTTATCCGAACTGCTCTATCAGGATGCTTTGTTGAAAGAGTCCGAAGAACAAAAATATTTGTTAAGAAAATCGCTATTCCTGTTGAACTATTTAGATACACATAGCGATACCTTCTCATTTGAAAGAAGAGGGAAAATCGGCGAAATAGAGAAGAAAATAGGTGATTAGCTCCTCTTATTGCACTTTTTTTCAAAGAAATCCTGTTTTTTCTTGCAAAATAGTAGATAAATTAAAAAGTATTCCTATATTTGCTTACAGATTGATAACATTAAAATCGGTATATTATGGAGAAAATTGATAGTCTCGACAGACAAATTCTAGAAATTATATCCCAAAATGCCCGCATCCCGTTTAAAGATGTCGCAGCAGAATGTGGAGTTTCACGCGCAGCCATTCATCAGCGTGTGCAAAGATTAATTGATTTGGGAGTTATTATCGGTTCAGGATATCATGTGAACCCTAAGAGTTTAGGGTATAGAACCTGTACATACGTAGGAATCAAGCTGGAAAAAGGTTCCATGTACAAAAACGTAGTGGCAGAACTGAAGAAGATTCCCGAAATTGTGGAGTGCCACTTCACTACAGGTCCCTATACCATGCTGACCAAACTTTATTCACGCGATAACGAGCATTTGATGGACTTGCTGAACTCAAAGATTCAGGAAATTCCCGGCGTTACGGCTACCGAGACCCTGATCTCTCTGGAGCAGAGCATCAAAAAAGAAATACCCATTCAAAGCTAAGAAAGAATGGAATGGCTGAATGAATACCATTTAGGCGGTATTGCCATCGGCATTTGTACCTTTTTAATAATCGGTCTTTTCCACCCCATCGTGGTCAAGGCCGAATATTATTGGGGTACACGGTGCTGGTGGATATTTTTGGTACTGGGCATAGCAGGCATTATAGGGACTGTGCTTATCAGTGACATCCTGATTTCCTCTTTATTGGGTGTCTTCTCCTTCTCTTCTTTCTGGACTATCAAGGAGATATTCGAGCAACGCGAACGCGTGCTGAAAGGCTGGTTTCCGATGAATCCGAAACGGAAACACGAATACGAATAGAAACTATTCTTTCCGGCCAAACCCTTTGCAATTCAATTAAAGGGCTTTTATTTCTTCTTCAGGAAGCCCTGTAGCCTGTACTATGACATCAGATGACACTCTCAAGTTTCGCGCATTCCTCATGCGCTCTTCGTAAACGTTCCCGCGATTCTAATATCATACGCATCCCGTGCCTGCAACATATCAAACAAAAATTATTTCACAACTTTATCCCCTGCTCCGTACTCTGCAAACTCTTCTTATTCCTATATTTGAAATTCTTTCCTTGCATATAATAATTGAATCCTAATGAAAAGCAGAAACTTCGGTCCTTCATCCTGCCGGATGAGAAATTGTAATAAGTTCCTTCGTGCGTAGTGGAATCATACCCCAAAGTGCCCAACAAATACCTCATATTTCCAGTAATTCCCAAATGTTTGTTCACACGCCAAGTTACCGTCAGTTCCGATTCAGACCCATAATGTTTCCGTTTGTTATTCACACCATAGCTGAAAGGCCGATAATTCCCATAAAGATTCCATGACAATCTTTTATAATGTCCATACGTATTAAGATTAACATAAAGAGAGCCCTTTCCATGCTGATGAGTATAGAAATGAGTATCATACCCTATATTTCCACCAAATGCAGATGGCGGAGGCAATGGTTCACCCTCTTTGCTAGGAGAGATGAGAAAAAGAAATAGTCATTGGGAACGTTTGGGCCTTCCATTAAGCCTTCGGCTTGGGAAATGGAACTTTTACAACAATCTGGTCCTTTCTAATGCAGGAGATCCTTACATCACGGAAAATATAACCCATAACAGCCACCAGAATATCCATATTGTAAATCAAAATATAGACCGTAAAAATATAAGAAGAATCAATGAAACATTCAGCATGTTATATGATATAACTACCCTGCAAAGCATCGGACTTAACTGTATGGTAAAACAGGCTGGAAGCACACTAAAATCTTCTTCTTTTTCCGAAACACAAGAAACAGAAAAGGAATATACCTCTTCCTACCATAGTAAAGGGAAAGGGAATGACAAAATATATCAGGCTAGTTTGAACTATAATTGGAAATCAAAAAACGGAAAGAATACTTTGCAAACAGTTCTTGATTATTTGAGAAGTGATGAAACGAAAGAACTGAATCACCATTATCTTTATCAGTATCCGGAGAAAAACGAAGAGGATAATAAATGTAGCAACACCGGAACTGTTTCTGATTTATGGAAAGCAGAAATAAATTATATCTTCTTGCTCAACAAACATTCCAGGTTGAAATGGGGTGGCGACTATTATAATAACCATACCAACAACCAAATGTATTACGCATATCAGAGTGGAGAAGGATGGCAGAAAGAAGAACACGTAGAAGCGAAACAATATATCACAGTGTATACAATATGAATGCCGGCCTTTACAAATATTTCCTGGATCAAAAGTTCTGCATAAATTTATCAGTTTACGCTATTTTGAATAAAAGAAGAAATCTGACCACAATTACCAATAACAATCTAAGCAGAATAGAAGAAAATAATAAAACCCCTTATCAAGGAGCGTGCTTAAACCTTATATATAAGTTTGACTTTGGCAAGAAAGTAAAAGTAAAACGTGCGAAAAGCATACAGACAACAAGCGATAGTTATTTGCGCAAATAGTGATCAGGAAATTGTCAATTCTAGTACATTGATCTATTTATCCGACAGATAGTTTTAGTACCCATCTCAACCACACGTCAAGATACAATGAAGGAATTATTTCCTTCAAATCCTTCATCAGCGCATTACTTGCTGAATATAAATAAGTTGCAATGAAGGATCGCTATAGATATCCTTCATCTATTCTTCATGACAGGTAAGCGTCTCCGCGATTCTATCTTGTCGCCCATTTTTCATTCTTATATTTTTGC
>OWIL01000114.1_pt1 | contig 54667 bp, 53 predicted proteins | sample 1732871 | NCBI WGS metagenome assembly OWIL01 (sample SAMN05065763, study PRJEB22554) | human gut metagenome | biome: ENVO:2100002; feature: ENVO:00000062; material: ENVO:00002003 | host: Homo sapiens | place: USA
TCTACACCTATTAAGTCGTCGGCAGCGTCAGATGTGTATAAGAGACAGGGAGGAAATCAGGTGCTGGATTTCAGGGTTTACACATTTCTTGCTGTCTGTGAGTACATGAATTATACAAGGGCCGCGGAGGCGCTGCACATCACGCAGCCCGCTGTGTCGCAGCATATACGGTATCTGGAGAACATGTATCAGGTCAAACTGTTCCTGGCAGAGGGAAAGAGGATACACCTGTCCCCGGCAGGAGAACGGCTGCTCCACGCAGCCATCACCCTTAAGAATGACGAGGTATTTCTGCGAAAACAGATGTTAGAGGGGGGAGGAAGGGGACTGAGCCTGCGGTTCGGGACCACCAGGACCATCGGAGAGTCAGTGATATCCGCACCCCTGGCCCGCTACATCCACAGCCATCCGGAGGACCGTATCAGCGTTGTCATCAATAACACGGACGAGCTTCTGCACAAGCTGGTTTCCGGGGAGATTCAGTTTGCCCTGGTTGAGGGATATTATGATGATGTGGATTTTGATTCCATGGTTTTCAGAACAGAGCCCTTCATCCCTGTATGTGCCGCCGGCCATGTCTTTGCCAGGAAGCCGGTCTGGCTAAGGGATCTTTTGGAGGAACATCTGCTCATACGGGAGCCTGGGTCGGGAACCAGGGATATCCTGGAGAAGAATCTGGATATCAAGAATATCCGTCTGTCTGATTTTGCCCACATTACGGAAATCGGCAGCATGCATGTCATTCTCCAGCTGCTGGAAAAGGATGCGGGAATTACCTTCCTGTACCGGACTGCGGTGGAGGAGGGGATCAAGGAAGGGGTGTTCAGGGAACTGGAACTGAGAGACTTCCAGATGGAGCATGACTTTGCCTTTATATGGAATAAGGGAAGTATATACGCGGATACGTACAGGATGATTTGCAGGGAACTGCAGTGAAGGAATGAGCCGGCCCAAAGAAAGGCGCGTCCCTGTGTCTGTTCTCACCTGCGCACCAGCGGCAGCATGACGGATACCGTGAATACATCGTTGTTGTGGCTGATTTTCATGTCGCCGTTATATTTATGGATGACCGTGGAAACATTGGAGAGCCCTATGCCGCAGTACTGTTCCCCAATCTTTATGCTTTCGTACCGGTTGCCTTCCATGCGCAGCTGGCCGTTGTATGAATTGGAGATGCTGATGATGAGGAATGCCTTTTGGCAGCGGATTTCCGTGTGGATAAACCGGTCTGCACCCTTGACCATACGGCAGCATGCCTCCAGGGCATTGTCCAGAAGATTGCCCAGGATGATGCACAGGTCCACGTTATCAACCGGAAGTTCGGGAGGCACCATGATATTGGCTGTCAGGGGAACGCTGCAGGCAGCGGCCTGCTGCTGCGCATTGTTTACCAGGATGTTTACCATGCTGTTTCCGCCGGTGAGAGGCACCTTCATGCCGTTGGCGGATTCATAGATTTGTTCAATATATGTAAGGGCCTCCACATACTGGCCTGCTTTTAAAAACACCACCAGGGAATGGAGGTGTTTTTTTAAATCGTGGCGCAGGGAGGTGATTTCCCTCTGGGAGTCCTCCACCTTCTGATAGTAGGAGGACTGCATGGTCAGGAGCTTGTCCGCAATCATATTTTTCTGGCTCTCCTCGTTGATGATGGCGTAGTCGTCCACCAGATAAAACAGGAACATGGAGGAGCAGAAAAGGATTCCCGATATCTCCAGGTAAAAGTGGGATACGCTGTTCCTCATGTGGAAAATCTGGATGGTGATGAACAGAATCACGGAGGGCACCAGGAAGGAAATGGCATTGTAAAGGTTGTCTTTGTTGCTCTTCCTCATGTTTCTGCACAGGATGAATAGCAGGGTAAAGAAGAAAAAAAGGACGCAGGCCGTCATCTGGGCCAAAGGGCTCTGAATCAGGAAGTTGGGTTCGGAGGGAAGGGGCTCGTTGTGCAGAAAACGCACCAGCACTGCGGACAGCAGCTTGCAGGCATAGTTGAGAACAACGAACAGATAAGCAACCAGTACCTTGGTCCTGAGGGAATCCGTGAAGAAAATGCAGCTTACCAGCATTGTGAAGGCACAGTAAAAGACGCACATGCTGAACAGAGGCGCATTGAACCAGTAGGTTACCCACTGGAATATAAAATAGATCAGGATGCCCACCGTGTATTGGGATACGGGGCGCGGGTTCCGGTGAAGGAAGTTGCTGCACAGCCAATAAAGAATCAGGGTCTCGGCCACGGACAGCACAAAGCTGACCCAGGCATGCTGAATGACGCTCATCATAGGTTTGCCTCCATATAGCTTAAGAATTCCTGGTTCACTTCCTTGCGCTTGTGCTTGCTCATGGGAAGCACTTCCTTGTTGTCCATGGTTACGGAATCCTTGAAAATATTATAAATATGGCTTACGTTGACAAGAAAGCTTTTGTGAATACGGATGAAGCCGTCCGTACGGAGCTGTTCCTCCAGGGAACTGATGGTGCCTGTAAAGGTAAATGTGCCTTCCTTTGCAACCACACGGATGGTCCTTAAATCCGATTCCAGATAATAGATATGGTCGGTCATAAGCTTGGTGGTGCCGCTCATGCTGGGGAAGGAGAAGATGGATGCCTGTTTCTTCTGCTGCCTGTCCAACAGCTCCTCCACGGCAGACAGAAAGTCACTGCCCTCCACCGGCTTTACGATATAGCGGAAGGCGCCCACCTTGTAGCCCTCCACCGCGTAATCCACGGTGGCTGTCACAATGAGGATGGGAACCTCGTCGTCCAGCCGGCGGATATGCTTTGCCACCTCGATGCCGCCCATGGTTTTCATGCGCATGTCAAGCACCAGGATGTCGCAGAACCCTTTTTGTTTATAATCCTTAAGCAGGTCCAGGCCGTCTGTATAGGATATGATATCCACAGGCCGTTTTTCTTTTAATTGTTCCAGATGTCCGCGCAGCACCATCAGGTCCGCGGGACTGTCATCGCAAAGTACAATTCTGAACATGACCATTCTCCCCTGAAATTAGTTAAATGCATAACGATTATACAATTCTTTCAGCGGTATTGTAAATAGGATTTTTGGACGAAAAATACATTTTTGACCAATTATTACACTGGAATTATCGATTGTGCACAAAGTATTGCGTTATTTTTTTCCTTGTGTAAAATGAGGATATGAGTTGAGAAACAATATGAAAAACAAGAAAAAGGGGGAAACAGATCTTATGTCTGGACCAAGTGGAAATGATGCAGGCGGAATGAAAAAGACCCTGTCCATATGGAATTTCTTCACCATTGGATTCGGGGCCATCATCGGTACTGGCTGGGTGCTTCTGGTAGGTGACTGGATGGTGATTGGAGGCGGACCCATAGCGGCCATGATAGCATTTGCCATTGGAGCCGTGTTCCTGCTCCCCATTGGAGCCGTGTTCGGGGAGCTGACAGCGGCCATCCCTATCTCCGGAGGAATTATTGAATATGTGGACAGGACCTACGGGCGGAATGTCTCATACATAACGGGATGGTTCCTGGCTCTGGGAAACGGTATCCTCTGTCCCTGGGAGGCAATCGCCATCTCCACATTAGTATCCGATATGTTCGGGGGACTGTTCCCGATTCTCAGGGCGGTCAAGCTCTATACCATCATGGGGGCGGACGTGTACCTGTTCCCCACCGTCATAGCGCTGGGATTCGCGGTCTATGTGGTTCTCCTTAACTTCCGGGGAGCCAGCGCGGCCGCAAAGCTGCAGGCATTCCTGACAAAGGCTCTGTTGGCGGGCATGCTTCTGGCAATGGCAATTTCCTTCGTAAAAGGCGGACCATCCAACATCCTTCCCTCCTTTACACAGGTGGAAGGACCGTCCACGGTGACCAGTGCGAACAACATGTTTGCAGGCATTATCTCGGTGCTGGTAATGACGCCGTTCTTCTACGCGGGGTTTGATACCATACCGCAGCAGGCCGAGGAAGCGGCGGAGGGCCTGGACTGGAATAGGTTCGGCAAGGTCATCAGTATGGCACTCCTGGCGGCAGGCGGTTTCTACATGATTTGTATCTATTCCTTCGGCACCATTATACCGTGGACTGATTTTATAAAAAGCACGGTTCCGGCCCTGGCCTGCCTTAAGAGCATCAGCATGTTTCTGTATGTGGCAATGCTGGTAATCGCCACATTAGGCCCTATGGGCCCCATGAACTCCTTCTACGGAGCTACCAGCCGCATTATGCTGGCCATGGGACGTAAAGGACAGCTTCCGGACAGCTTCGCGGTTCTGGATGAAAAAAGCGGGGCTCCCAAGATGGCCAACACGGTACTGGCAGTCCTGACCATTATGGGACCTTTCCTGGGAAAGAACATGCTGGTATCCCTGACCAATGTGTCTGCGCTGGCATTCATCTTCTCCTGCACCATGGTAAGCTTTGCCTGTCTTAAGATGCGCTATACGGAGCCTGGCCTTCCAAGGCCATACAAGGTTCCCGGCGGAAAAGCAGGCATCTGCATGGCGTGTCTGGCAGGTACCATCATCATCGGGCTTATGGTGGTTCCTTTCAGCCCCGCAGCCCTTAAGCCGGTAGAGTGGGCCATCGTGGTTGCCTGGCTGGTCATCGGACTGGGCCTTAGCGCTGTCACCAGGGCAAAGGGAAATAATAAGGCGGCGGCCGCTGCAAAATAACGGTTATAAAATCATACATCAACATATATCAAATAAAGGAGGATTTTTCAATGAAGAAGGTAGCTTTTAAAAGCGGTTTACTGATTGACGGAACCGGCGCGGAGCCAGTGGCGAACAGCCTGGTTCTGACAGAGGATGACAAGATTACATATGCCGGTGCGGACAGGGAAATCGGACCTGACTACGAGGTTGTGGATATTGCAGGAAAGACCATTATGCCGGGGCTTATTGACTCCCATCTGCATTTTTCAGGAAACCTGACAGACGATGACAGCGACTGGGTGCTGGAGGATGTGGTTCAGAAGACAGTGGTGGCGGTACAGCAGGCCCACGAGTGTCTGGAGAACGGCCTGACAACGGTTGGAGAGATTTCCCGTTCCGGTATCCAAATCCGCAATATGGTGGAGGCCGGTGTCATGAAGGGCCCCAGGGTAGTGGCAACCGGACTTGGCTTCTGCCGTACCTGCGGACACGGCGATTCCCACAAGCTTCCCAGCTACTACAATGACGAATCCCATCCATGGGCTGAGCGTGTGGACGGACCATGGGATCTGCGCAAGGCAGTGAGAAGAAGACTCCGCCAGAATCCCGATGCAATCAAAATCTGGTCCACAGGCGGCGGCATATGGCGCTGGGATCAGAAGCTAGACCAGCATTACACACTGGAAGAGATTCAGGCAGTGGTGGATGAGTGCAGCATGGTAGGAATCCCGGTTTGGTCCCATGCAGAGGGCTACGGCGGCGCCCTGGATTCCGCCAGGGCAGGGGTGCATCTCATTATCCACGGCCAGACCTTAAATGACGAGTGCCTGGACATCATGGCGGAGAAGGGTATCTATTTCTGTCCTACCATCCAGTTCTTAAATGAGTGGTTTAAGACTTATGCTCCGCCATACATCCCGGAGGTACATGACCAGTATCCTGGCAATACCGTAGCGGAGAAAGAGCTGAACCGCGTATACGCTAATTTAAGGAAGGCAAAGGCAAAAGGCATCGGTCTTACCATTGGTTCCGACTCCTTCTGCTCCAGTCTTACGCCATACGGAACAACAGCCATCGGAGAAATGTATTCCTTTGTGGAAAAGGCAGGCATCAGCGAGATGGATACCATTGTGGCAGCTACCAAGACAGGCGCCGAGATGCTGAAGGTTGATAATGTGACCGGCTCCCTGACAGAGGGCAAGAGTGCTGACCTGTTAGTCATTAACGGCAACCCGTTAGAGAATATCCGTGCAATCGCTGTTGAGAACATGGACGTAATCATGAAAGAGGGATATTTTGTAAAACGCTGACCGGTACTCCCGGATGAGAGGAATGGGCTGCTGCTATAACAGGCGGCAGTCCTTTGCGGTTTGGGAAGCCAAGGGGGATGAAAAGAAAATGTATGTATTGCTGTATCTTCTGTGGATTCTTTTAAACGGCAGAGTCACGGCTGAGATTCTGACATTGGGAGTCCCGGCGGCAGGTCTGGTATACGGATTCGGGTATCTGGCCCTGGACTGCCGGCTGTCCAAAGACCTGCTTCTGCTGAAACGGCTGGGGCATGTCCTGGTATTCCTGGCCATGGTGGTATGGGAGGTGGTGAAGGCAAATGTGGCCATCATCCGCATTGTGCTGTCTCCTCACATGGAGATCACGCCCTGTCTGGTGCCTGTTAAGACGGACTTAAAGAGCGCCGGAGCCAGGGCGGCCCTGGCTAATGCCATCACCCTGACACCGGGCACCATCACGGTGGATGTGAAGGATGATGTGTTGTGGGTCCACGCACTGACCGCTGAGATGGCGGAAGGGCTCAAGGACTGGCATGTGGCAAGACAGCTGGCGCGGATAGAGGAGATAACGTAAAGGAGGAAGGGCTATGGGGGCAAAGATGGGGGCAGCGGCGGAAGGGATGTTTACAGGTGTCCTGATTCTGTCAGTCGTCATACTCAGCATCAATATGGTATTCTGCCTTCTGCGGGCCGTGCTGGGACCGCGCTTCTCCGACAGGCTCATTGCCATCAACATGATAGGGACCAAGACCGTGCTCATGATTGCCCTGCTTATAAAAGTATTCCATGAGGACTATCTGGTGGATATCTGCCTTATATATGCCCTTATCAGTTTCCTGTCCTTTGTGGTGCTGACAAAGCTTCTGGGCCTGCGGATGAGCCGTGAAAAGGGAATGGGAGGGAGCGGTACGGCAGAAAAGGAAAATGAGGAAAAGGAGGCGTTGCTGTGATGGGTCTGGTGATAGGAGGAATTTTTATCATACTGGGAGTGTTTGTACTCTGCGTGGCAACCTTTGGCATATTCCGGTTTGAATATGCGCTGAATCGGATTCATGTGGCTGCCAAATGTGACACCCTGGGAAGCATGCTCATACTGGCGGGCCTTATGATCTCCAACGGGTGGAATATGGAATCGGCGAAAATCGGATTGATTCTTCTGTTTATCTGGATTGGCAACCCGGCTGCCTCGCATATGGTGGCCAGGGCGGAGGCCGGGAGCAATCCGGACCTTGGCAAGGAATGCGGGGTGTCTGAATATGAAGGTGGTTGAGATCATCCTGCTGCTGTTTCTGATGGCCTGCTCCTTAAGCGTATTCCTTTGCAGAAACCTGCTGGTGGCGGCCATTCTGTTTATGGCCAACAGCCTTATCATGAGCATCATATGGGTGATTCTGCAGTCCCCGGACCTGGCTGTCACAGAGGCGGCCGTGGGCGCAGGGGTTACGGGAATTCTTCTTTTCATTACACTGTATAAGGTCAACGGGTTAAGGGGGGAAGACAGTGAGTGAGGACATAGGTAAGCGCGGTCTGCGCGTATTTGTGGACTGGGTGGAGAACGGACAGGACTGGGATGATGAGGAAGGTGCCCATGGAGCGGCGGAAGGTGCCCGTGCTGCGGGGCAGGCCAAAAAGGAAAGTGTTAAACGGAATATGGGCCGGCGGTTTACGGAATACACGCAGGAGCATGCCCTGCGTGTATTCGGCAGTATCTACCGGGCTGTTGCACAGGTAGTCTGTCTGGCGGGCATGGCGGTTCTTCTCATGATGGTATCCCATCTGCCGGCCTTTGGGTCCGCGGACAATCCCGCCAACAATGAGGTGGCGGGACGTTATCTGGAAGACGGGCTTTCCGAGACAGGGGCTGTGAATACGGTTGCAGGCATCATATTGGATTACCGGGCCTTTGATACCTTTGGCGAGTCTGTGGTCTTATTCCTGTCAGCCGTCAGCGTCATAGCCCTCATGCGCCGTAAATCCGGGAGCGGGTCCGGCGGGAGGGCAGACCAGGGAGGGGGAAGGGAATGCGAAAGGGATGAGGAAAGGGATATCATACTGGAACAGGTGGCCAGGCTGCTGGTCCCCTTTATTCTCATGTTTGGCTTGTATGTGGTGCTCAACGGTCATCTGTCCCCCGGAGGCGGGTTCTCAGGAGGGACGGTTATGGGGGCAGGTCTGATTCTATATGCCAATGCATTTGGGTACCGGCGGATTCATCGTTTTTTCAGCTTTAAAACCTTTACCGTGGTGAGCAGCAGCGCGCTGATGGTATACGCCCTCTCAAAAGGCTATTCCTTTTTTATGGGAGCCAACCACCTGGAGTCGGGCATACCTTTGGGGAAGCCGGGGAACATCTTGAGCGCGGGGCTGATACTGCCTCTGAATATCTGTGTGGGGCTGGTGGTAGCAGGGACCATGTATTGCTTTTATTCCCTGTTCCGGGAAGGGGAGGTGTGATGATGCAGGCCCTTGTGACCAATTACTACGAGACAGCGGCCATGATTCTGTTTTCCATTGGGTTTACCATGCTGCTGCTCCAGAAAAATCTGATTAAAAAGGCCATCGGGCTGAACCTCATGGATATGTCCGTGTACCTGTTCTTGGCGGCCAAGGGGTACATAGCCGGTGGAAGGGCGCCGATTGTAGATGGAAGGACAGCCGTGGAAGGATTCATCAATCCCCTTCCCGGCGGTCTGGTGCTGACGGGTATCGTGGTGTCTGTCAGTGTGTCAGCCTTTCTCTTTTCACTGATACAGAGATTCCACCACTATTACAAGACCCTGGATTTGGACGGCATGCTGTATGAAGGACAGGAGGAGACAGACGGTGAGGCTGGTTGAGAACATTCCATTTTTCAGTATATTCATCATGATGGCAGGGGGAATCGTGACGCCCCTTCTGGGGGGCGGGAACCGGGCCAGGGTTCTCCACATGGTTTTGGTGGGAGCCGTGGCAGTGATGTCCGGCCTGCTTCTGGGATATACGTCGGACGGTACCTGTTTTTGCTTCATGATGGGCCATTTTCCGGCGCCCTGGGGCAATGAGGTCAGGGCCGGCGCTCTGGAGGCCCTCATGAGCCTGGTCTTTTCCCTTGTAATGTTCCTTACGGTGGCTGCCAATAAACGGTCTCTGGAACACGACATACCTTCGGAGCGGGCCGGTCTGTATTATGTTATGATGAACCTTCTGTTCAGTTCCCTTCTGGCCCTTGTCTACACCAATGACCTTTTTACCGCTTATGTGTTCATAGAAATCAATACCATTTCAGCCTGCGCCATTGTGTGCGCAAAGGAAAGCGGCGAGACTGTGGCGGCGGCCATACGCTATCTTATCATGAGCCTGGTGGGAAGCGGCCTTATCCTTATCTCCATTGCCCTTTTATACTGCCAGACAGGCCATCTGCTTATGGAACCCATGGCAGGGAAGGTCAGGGATTTGGCGTCTTCCGGAAAGGATTTATTTCCCCTTAAGATGGCTCTGGTGATGATGACCTCCGGGCTGGCGGTAAAAAGCGCCCTGTATCCCTTCAGCTCCTGGCTGCCGGGAGCCCATGCCAATGCCACAGCCGCATCCAGCTCTGTTTTGTCGGGGCTGGTTCTGAAGGGATATATTATCCTGCTTCTCAAGGTCTATATGCGGATTTTGGGAATGGATTTGATTATCCGGCTGCGAATAAATGATCTGCTTTTTGTGTTCGGAATCCTGGCCATGGTCATTGGTTCGGCCAGGGCACTGCAGCAGCATATGGTCAAGCGGGTCATTGCCTATTCATCCATTGCCCAGATTGGATATATCTTCATGGGAATCGGCATGGGAACCAGGGCAGGGCTGGCGGCCGCAGTGCTGCACATGATTGTCCACGCCGTGACAAAACCCATGCTGTTTACAGCTGCTGGCGGCCTCATGGACTGCTGCGGCCACCAGAAGGAGATAGCGGCCCTGAGGGGAAGCGCAAGGCGGAATCCGGCAGCCGGAGCAGGGCTGGTGGTAGGGAGCATGGCCATGATAGGGATTCCCTTTTTTTCGGGTTTCATTTCTAAGATTTCCTTTGCAATGGCCTCGTTCCATGACTTGAACCGGGCTGTTCTGGTGCTGGGGGCCCTGGCCGTGAGTACAGTCCTCAATGCCATGTATTACATACCTCTCATCATCATTGTGTTTTCAGAGAGCGGGCCGGAGAAAGCGGACTATGAGGCGGCAGGACTGGAGAACGCTGTTGTGCCTGAGGCGGGAGAGCCTGTAAGGGACTTTCATTTTACGGCAGCCATGGCCTGCTTTATGGCCGGAAATGTGCTGATTGGGACCTACTACGGCCCTGTGGTCAGGATGATAGAGACAGGGCTTGCCAATTTTGGGTGACCCTGGCAGCAGGGGAATATATGAAAAGGAGAGAACATAGGACATGAGAGAAATGTGGATGCTGGCGCCGGTGCTGTTTCCCGTGATTTCCGGTGCGGCCCTGTGGATATGGAATCCGGACCAAAATAAAATGCGGACAGCCGCTGCGGTCCTGTCTCTGTCAGAGGCAATCTGTTCATGGCTCGTCATCCTGAACTGCCTGGGGATGCGGCTGCTCCTGTGGAACATCGGTCCGGGCATGGAGCTGTGCCTTCGGCTGGACGGAATCGGGGCCCTGTTTTCCGGTCTGGCATCCCTTATATGGGTGCTGGTGGTTTTCTTCGCCTTTGAATATATGGAACATGAGAGGGAAGAAGCGCGCTTTTTCGGATGCCTTATTATGTCCCTGGGAGCCCTGACAGGAGTTGCCTATGCAGGAAATTTTGTTACCCTGTACCTGTTTTTTGAGATGATGACATTTTTCAGCGTTCCTCTGGTGTTTCATTCCGGGAAGAGGGAAGCGCTCCGCGCCGGAATGGTATATCTGGCCTATTCCATGCTGGGCGCATCCATTGCCCTGGGAGGCTACTTTTTCTTCCGCCTGTATGCCTGTGGAACGGATTTTAAGGCGGGCGGGGTTTTGGTGGAGGCTGTGGGAACGGCGCAGGACAGGCCTCAGATTCTTCTGCTGTCTGTTTTCTGTATGGCAGCCGGATTTTCCTGCAAGGCAGGTCTTATGCCCCTTCATCCGTGGCTGCCCATCGCGCATCCGGTTGCGCCTGCGCCTGCCAGCGCTGTGTTATCGGGCCTGATTACAAAGGCGGGAGTGGTGGCGGTCATCCGGGTGGTGTACGGTATGGCCGGTCCCACATTCCTGCGCGGAACGTGGGTGCAGCATGCCCTTTTGTCCATGGCCGTGCTGACCATATTTACCGGTTCCATGCTGGCTTATAAGGAAAAGAAACTGAAGAGGCGTCTGGCCTGCTCCTCCTTCAGCCAGGTGTCCTATGTGCTGTTCGGCATATTCCTGCTGTCCATGGAAGGGCTTTACGGCTCCCTGCTCCAAATGGTGTTCCATGCCCTGGCAAAGAACGCCCTGTTCCTCTGCGCGGGGGCCGTGATTTGTAAGACGGGATGCGTCAGGATAAAGGAGATGAAAGGGATGGGAAGGCGGATGCCGGCTGTGATGATATGCTTTGCCCTGGCATCCCTGTCACTGGTGGGAATTCCGCCGGCAGGCGGTTTTCTGGCAAAATGGCATCTGGCCGTGGGCGCCATGAGGACAGAGGCAGGCCTTTTTACATGGCTGGGGCCTGTGGTTCTTATTGTCAGCGCCCTGCTGACGGCTGGGTATCTGTTTCCTGTTATTGTGGAGGGATTTTTTCCGGGAAAGGACTGGAAGAAAACGGAAAAATCAGAGGCCGGCAGGTCCTGTGCGGGCGCCTCGGCTGTATCTGTGTTTATAAAGGTGCCCCTGGCAGTGCTGGGTATCTCCCTGCTGGTGCTGGGCGCTCTGGGAAATCCTGTATTTGAATTACTGAGGGGCATTGCCTCTGCTATGGTGTGAAAGGGGGGATGATTGTGAATCCATATTATCTGCTGGCGCCTGTGCTTCTTCCCGTGATGACTGGTGCGGCTGTGCTTGGACTGCGTCCAAAGGAGCGCAGGAAAAGGGAGATACTGGTAATGGGGGGAATTCTGGCTGCCTCGGCTGTGATTGGGGCCCTGGTGGTGAACGGCCCCAAACAGCCGCTGGTGCTGTACCGCTTTGGCGGCAAGATGAACATATCACTGGGACTGGACGGCCTGTCTGGGGTATTTGCCTGTCTCATTGCAGTCCTTTGGCCCCTGGCCACACTGTATTCCTTTGAGTATATGAAGCACGAGGGAAAGGAAAATAAGTTTTTCGGATATTTTTCCATTACATATGGCGTGGTAGCGGGAGTGGCACTGTCACACAGCCTGATTACCCTGTACTTCTTCTATGAACTCATGACCCTGGCTACCCTGCCTCTGGTCATGCATGCCATGGATGCCAGGGCCATATATGCGGGCAAGAAATACCTGCTTCTCTCCATGGCAGGGGCTGCCATGGTGTTTGTCAGCATCATCAGCCTTCATGAATATGGAACCACCCTGGATTTTACCTGGGGCGGCGTGACTGCCCAGGGGCTGTCCCACGAGGAACGGCGTCATCTGTACGGCGCATTCATTCTGGCCTTCTTTGGTTTTGGGGTAAAGGCGGCAGTGGTTCCGTTTCACAGCTGGCTTCCCGCCGCATCGGTAGCCCCCACTCCGGTATCTGCCCTTCTGCACGCGGTGGCGGTGGTGAAGGGAGGCGTGTTTGCCCTGATGCGGGTGGTGTACTGGTGCTTTGGGGCAGAATTTCTTATAGGGACAAAGGTACAGGCGGCGGTCCTGTGCGTCTGCTGCGCTGCCATCCTCTATGGATCCCTCAGGGCCCTTTGCACCCAGCATCTGAAACGCAGACTGGCCTACTCCACCGTAAGCCAGCTGTCTTATATCCTCATGGGGGTCATGCTTATGACTCCCGCGGGTCTGGCCGCAGGTCTGACCCACATGGTATGTCACGCCCTGATGAAGATTACCCTGTTCTTCTGCGCGGGAGCTATCCTGTACAAGGGGGGACGGGAGTATGTGTATGAGCTTCGCGGCGTCGGAAGGGCCATGCCGGTCACCATGACTTGTTTTACCCTGGCCGGACTGGGGCTGGTGGGGGTTCCGCTCTTTGCGGGTTTTGTGAGCAAATTCATGCTGGGGTCAGCTGCCGCAGAGGCAGGGGGTCTGGGAATGCTGGGAGTGGTATCCCTGATTATATCCGCCTTTTTTACCTTGTTTTATATGGTGCTTATTATAGGGGCCGCCTGGTTCCCGGCAGAGGGGCGGGAAGATCCCCATTGGAATACGCAATGTGACCCCAACTGGAATATGAAGCTTCCTCTGATTGCCATTACTGCCATGAGCATGGTTCTGGGCCTGTGGTCAGGTCCTCTGATTCAGGTGTTTAACCGGATTGCGGCAGGAGGCCTGTAGGAAGAATGAAGGAGGTAGCGGGAATGGAAGGAAATGTATGGCTGTTGTGGGCTGTGGCCTGGCCTTTTCTGGCGGCCTTTATCAGCCTTTTTGCGGAAAAAAAGGGAGAGAGGAACCGGGATATTTTTGCGTCGGCCGCCATGGTTATGGAAGCTACGGGCATGCTCTGCCTTTATCCCGGAAGCGGTTTGGCGGCCTTTTCGTGGGCCGGATTTTGCGAGATGGGCATATGGCTGAAGGCGGACGGATTCAGGTGGCTGTACAGTACCATCGCAGCCTTCATGTGGATGATGACCACTCTGTTTTCCATGGAATATTTTGCCTGCCACGGCAATAGCGGGAGATACTGTTTCTTTTCCCTTTTAACCTGCGGGGCAACAATGGGCGTATTTCTGTCCGACAGCCTGTTTACCCTGTTCCTGTTTTTTGAGATAATGGGTCTTACCTCCTTTGTGATGGTCATACAGGAGGAGACAGCGGCAGCGGGAAGGGCTGCCAGGACATATCTGGCCATTGCGGTCATAGGGGGACTGTGCGCGCTGTTTGGCATATTCATGATTGCGGCAGGAACAGGAAATCTTTCCATGGATAGTCTGGAACAGTTCAGGAAGGCCACGGGGGGAACATGGCCCCTGTATCTGGCAGGAGCGCTGCTGCTTGCCGGATTCGGGGCAAAGGCGGGAATGTATCCGCTGCATGTATGGCTTCCCAATGCCCATCCTGTGGCGCCGGCGCCTGCCAGCGCGCTTCTGTCAGGCATCCTGACCAAGACAGGGGTGTTCGGCATCCTGATGGTTACCGTGACCATGTTCCGGCATGACAGGGTCTGGGGAATGGTGCTTTTGGCGCCGGGAGCCGTGACCATGGTGCTGGGAGCAATACTGGCCGTTTTTTCCATTGATTTAAAACGTACCCTGGCATGCTCCTCCATGTCCCAGATTGGCTTCATTCTTACGGGGTGTTCCATGCAGTGTCTGCTGGGTGAGGAAAACGGACTGGCTGTGAGCGGAACGGTGCTGCATATGGTGAATCATTCCATGATTAAGCTGGTGCTGTTCATGGCGGCGGGATGTATTTATATGAACCTGCACAAGCTGGATCTGAATGAGATTCGGGGATATGGAAGGAACAAGCCTTTCCTGATGCTAATCTTTGCCATGGGGGCATATGGCATATGCGGCATTCCGCTTTGGAACGGGTATGTGAGTAAGACGCTGCTCCATGAGAGTATTGTGGAGTATATGGAAATGCTGGGCAGACAGGGTGCCAATGTCCTGCCCTTTCAGGTACTGGAGTGGGCCTTCCTTATGGCGGGCGGTCTTACGGCCGCCTACATGATAAAGCTGTTTGCGGCCATTTTTCTGGAAAAGGCTCCCCTGGGACGGGACGGGGATGACAGGGGAAAGAAGTACGCGGGCACGGCTGCCTGTTTTGCCCTGGGCGGTTCCGCTCTTTTCCTTCCGCTTATGGGGATGGCTCCCCACCGGATTATGGACTGGATGGCAGATATCAGCCGTCCGTTTTTAAGGGGGGCGCATGTCCTGCATCAGGTGGAGTATTTTTCAGAGGCCAATCTCAGAGGGGCCTGTATCAGCATTTCCATGGGAATCCTGGTGTATGTGCTGCTTATCCGCAGATACCTTATGGAGACAGGGGAGGACGGGACCAGGATCTATGTGGACAGATGGCCGGCATGGCTGAACCTGGAGGACCGGGTGTACCGCCCTCTGGTTCTTACCGTGCTGCCCTTTTTGGGAGCCATGCTGGCCAGATGTGTCAATGGGGTATGCGAAGTCCCTCTATCCCTGTTCATGAAAAAACCGGAAAAAAATCAGGTGGTGGTACCGGGGGAATCCAGCAGGTTTTTCAGGCAGGCCCAGGATGTAAGGCTTCTGCACATGATTTATTCCAGCATGGGATATGGATTTATGATGCTGGGAGCAGGGCTCATACTGATGACAGCATATGTGCTGTTTTTATGAGAAGCCTTGTGGGTGGAGAAAACGTGAGCGGTCAGGCATGTGTAAAAATACGTTCTGCAGGATAATAAAAAAGGTTGTCCCTTATATGATTAATTACCTCAGGGATGGTGATACTCTCCATTAGAAAACACCATTTATGAATCAGCGAGGTAATGATATGTATAGAGAGAACAAGAATATGAACCAGGACGCACACCAGACCATTTTGAGAGGGGATTTATATTATGCGGATCTGTCGCCGGTAGTGGGGTCTGAGCAGGGAGGAGTCCGGCCGGTTCTGGTCATCCAGAATGATGTAGGGAACAAATACAGCCCAACCGTAATCGTAGCGGCCATCACCAGCCGATCCACCAAGGCAGCCATCCCCACCCATGTGTGTATCCGCAGGATGCGCAGCGGATTAAAGCAGGATTCCACCGTACTGGCAGAGCAGATTCGCACCATAGACCGGAACCGTTTAAAGGAATACATAGGACATCTGGATTCCGGACAGATGGCGGGAATCGAACAGGCCATGGTTACCAGCCTGGGACTGGGGCATCTGACGGGTAATATGGGACAGGTCTTTTTTCCGTCTTATTCATAAGACGGCCAGAGTGCCGACCAAGTCGCCACTCTGTGAAAATCATGGCGGTGCCATGATTTTCAATTCCGTAAGGATGAAATGCCGATTTCCTCGCACAAGGGCTTTCAGCAAGCACAAAACATTGTATGAGGCAGGGGACGGCCCTGTTATATTGGGACGGTCAGTTGAGACCGGGAAGCGGGACTGCAAAATTGAGACTGTAAAATGAGGACGGGAGGCAAAATGGATATTGACATATGTCATAAACAGCCTTATAATTATTGACATAAGTCAAAAACAAAGTAAGACAGCGGATAAGGAGAAGGCATATGGCGCGACCGTACAAGGCCAGAAGAATCTGCTCCGTGCCCACCATAGACACCTTTGGTCCTTTGAACCAGGAGATGGACAGCGCGGTGGAGCTCACGCTGGAGGAATATGAGACCATACGGCTCATTGACTGGCTGGACTGCACCCAGGAAGAGTGCGCGGACCAGATGGGGGTGGCCAGAACCACGGTCCAGGCGGTGTATAATTCAGCCAGGAAAAAGCTGGCGGACTGTCTGGTCAATGGGAAAAGGCTGGAAATCCGGGGAGGCAACTACCAGCTGTGCCCGGACGGAGGAAACTGCTGCGGGAAGAACTGCGGGAAACTCGGATGCCGCAGACGCCGCTGTAATAACAAACCAGGAGGAGATTGTAATGAAGATTGCTGTAACATATGAAAACGGACAGGTATTCCAGCATTTTGGCCATACAGAGGAGTTCAAGGTATATGACACAGAGGATAAGAAAATCCTGTCCTCTCAGGTAGTGGGAACCGGCGGAAGCGGCCATGAGGCCCTGGCTGTGTTTTTGAAAAACCTGGGAGTAGAGGTGCTGATTTGCGGAGGAATCGGAGGCGGCGCCAGGACAGCGCTGGACCAGGCCGGAATTGAACTGTATCCAGGCGCATCCGGGGATGCAGACCAGGCAGTGGAGGCGCTGTTAAGCGGCAGCCTGGTTTATGATCCAAATACCGTGTGCAGCCATCACCATGAGGGCGGGGAGCATAACTGCCATGGACACGGACACAGCTGCGGAGAACATAATTAACAAAAAGAAAAAAAGCGAATAAAGCAAAGAGATGCCGGTATGTGGATATGGATTCACGTACCGGCATTTTTCATGTCCTTTTTTTACATCAAGCCGGATTACAGCAGGAAGATACATGAGAATACGCCGGATATACCGGGGCTAAATGACATTACAGGTAAGAACCGTTACATAGAAAAATCCAATTGGACAAACAATTTTTTTATTAGTAAACTAAATTGAATGCATATCGCAAACAATAATTCGATAATGCAAAAGAGGATCAGAATGAATCAGATAATTTATAAGGAAAGAAAGAATACAAACTCCATGAAGTGGGATAACTGCGGGGAGAAATTCGGCAATGAGAATCTGCTGCCTTTGTGGGTGGCTGATATGGATTTTGAGGTTCCGGAATGTGTGAAGGACGCTATAAAGGAATACGCTGATTTCGGCGTGTTCGGATATTATAATACGCCTCATGCATACGCAGATGCATTTATCCGGTGGGAGGAAACATATCACAATTATCAGGTGAAAAGAGAGTGGATGCGTTTTGCTCCCGGAGTTGTTCCTGCCGTCAACTGGCTGATGCATATACTGACCAGGGAACAGGAGGGAGTTATTATTATGCCTCCTGTGTATTATCCATTCCGCGACGCAATCCTTAATAATAACAGACAGCCTGTGGAAAGTCCCCTTGTACGTACGGAAAATGGGTATGTGATGGACTATAAGGATTTTGAAGAGAAAATCATGGAACATGACGTAAAGCTGTTTATACTGTGCTCCCCTCATAATCCTGTGGGAAGGGTATGGAGGTCCGGGGAGATACAAAGGGCGCTGGATATATGTAAGAAGCATCATGTCTATGTTATCTCCGATGAAATTCATCAGGATATCATCATGAAAGGCCATGAGCATGTTGTAGCTGCCACCACAGGGACATACGATGATATGCTGGTCACACTTACGGCAGGGACCAAGACATTTAACCTGGCAGCCTGCCAGAATTCCATCCTGGTCATTCCGGATCAGGGACTGCGGGACAGGTATGACCAGTATTTAAAACGGCTGCGGATTAATGGCGGGAATGCATTTGGTTATATTGCGGTACAAAGCGCCTATGAAAAGGGAAGGGACTGGCTTGAGCAGGTACTGGATATCATAGAGGCCAATTACCGCTATATGAGAAACGCGCTTTTGGAGGCACTTGCGGATGTGTGGATTTCCGAGCTGGAAGGAACGTATCTGATGTGGATTGATTTGGGCAGATACATAAAGCCGGAGGACATGAAACACGTTATCCAGGACAAATGCGGTTTGGCAGTGGATTATGGAAGCTGGTTTGGTGAAGGCGGATATGACGGATTTATCCGCGTCAATCTTGCAACCAGCAAGGAAAATATTGAACTGGCGGCGCAAAATATAATCAGGGCCCTGAAACACGTTTGATAAAGGATAGAGTGACACTTGCGGATATGGAAAATATTAAAATAAATCAATTGTCTTTTTCGTATGAAGACAACGGGAAATTAATTTTAAAGGATATAAATATAGAGGTGCAGGCGGGAGAATTTGTCTGTATTCTGGGACAATCCGGGTGCGGAAAAAGCACACTTTTGCGCCTGCTGGCCGGCCTTTTAAAACCCACGTCCGGAGAATTGTTAATCGGAGGTAAAAAGGTGGAAGGAGCCAGTCTGGAGCGCGGCGTTGTATTCCAGGATTACGGTTTGTTCCCGTGGATGACAGCGGGTGAAAATATCCTGCTTGCATTAAAACAGCGTTTTCCAGGAAGGACAAAGCAGGAGCTAAAGCAGACTGCCATAAACATGCTGCTGGAAGTGGGGCTGGAGGAATCCGTCTATAAGATGCTGCCAAAGGAATTGTCCGGCGGCATGAAGCAGAGGTGTGCCATTGCCCAGGCATTCAGCATGGACCCGCCCATCCTGCTGATGGACGAGCCGTTTGGAGCGCTGGACGCGGTGACCCGGGCCAGACTTCAGGACCTGGTGCTCAAGCTGTGGGCACAGGACAACCCAAAGAAAACCGTGTTTTTTGTGACCCATGATGTAGATGAGGCAATGCTCCTTGCCAACCGCATTATCGTGCTGGGACAATCGCCAAGCAGCATTATATACGAGTGCGCGATTCCGGAAGACGGACGCCCCACCAGGGAGACACAGTTTGAGAACATGGAAATGCTCAGGATGCGCACCAAATTGATTTGCCAGATTAACAGGGATGTGGCAGACCACATTGAATAGAAGATGGATAGGGAGCTGATCTGCTGTCAGGTCCTATAACCATAAATATACGGTAACAGAAAGGGAAAAAGTCATGAAAAAGAGAATTTTTACAGTGCTTCTGGCAGCGGCTATGACAGTCAGTCTGGCGGCCTGCGCCGGCACGGCAGAGAACAATGCCGGCAAAAAAACAGAGGAGACATCAGCAGGCCAAAGCGTGTCAAAGGAGACCGCGGAAAGTGAGGCCGCATCAAAAGAAACACCTGGGGAGAATACACAGGAACAGGCAGCATCGGATGAAAAGGCTTCCGGTGGAAACGCGCCGGAGCAGAGCGTGGTAAAATGGAACTGCGGAACAAGCGGTAATGTGCTTCTGACAATTGCAGAGGAAAAGGGATATCTGAAAGACGAGGGAATCACAATTGAGTACGTTGAGGCCAATGCCAATGCCGACGCAATGACGCTGCTGGCTACGGGCAAGGTGGATGTTGTATCGAATGCAGGAACAAGCAACCCTCTGCAGCAGATTGCGTCCGGAGTGGACCTGACAATCTTCGGAGGCCACATGGTAGAAGGCTGTATGCCGGTTGTGGCGAAAGCCGGTGCTGAGTGGAACGGAATCGAATCCTTTATCGGCAAAAAGGTGGCGGTGAATCCAAGCTACTTTGCGTTTACGGGCGCAGTGATGGACCTTGGCTATGATAATCCCCTTGAGGCCGTGGACTGGGAAATTTATTCCGATTACAATGACGCCCTGGCAGCCGTAATCCGCGGGGATGTAGAATATGCGCTTATGGGTACAGGACAGAACCTGGCCGTTCAGGAGATGGTGAAAAATGGGGAAATCGACATCGTAAGCTATCAGAGTGAAATCATGGAGAATTATTCCTGCTGCAGGATGGAAGGCCAGACCCAATGGGTAAATGATAATCCCAATACAGTAAAAGCCGTTATCCGCGCATTGTTACGGGCACAGTCTTATTATGAGAGCAATAAAGAGGAGGCCGTAAAATTACATGCCGCAAAAATCAAGGCCACGGAAGAATATGTGGCTGCTTATATGTTGGATGACGAGCACTATTTTGTAAGTGTTGACCCCCTTAAAAATTCTGTAAAGCGGGCGTGGGATATACTTGACAAAACAGGATTCTTAGATGAAAAGGCAAAAGAGATCAATATTGATGACCATATCAATACGAAGTTATATGAGGAAGCCCTTGGAGAAGCGGCAGAGGCATACGGCGGGGAAGCGCCTGAGTTCTACCAGAATATGAAAACCTTCTTTGAAGAGAACGACAAATAAGAGGAGCGGTTAAGGAGACAGGGACATGAATAAGGCAGGGGCATTTATTAAAAAATATTGGATTACATTCTGCATATTCTCAGGGCTGGTGCTGCTGTATGTTTATGTGACGGAAAATAAACTGGTGAATCCATATCTGTTTCCATCAGCAGACGCGATTAAACAGGCATTTATCTCAAGCCGCGGCATGATGGCAGGCAATATGCTGGCATCCTTTAAGCTGCTGATACCGTCAGTGACAATTTCGCTGCTTATTGCCCTGTTCCTCGGAACAATCATGGGGATGAATACAAGGGTAAGGGAAGTCCTGTATCCGGTCATTTACGCTTTTAGCGTAATACCATCTATTCTCTTGTCCCCCTTTGTACTTCTCATGGCTCCAAGCCTGTTTTCTGCGTCCGTTTTTCTGATTGTCTATAACATTATGTGGGCAACCCTTTTTGCCACCATTACAGGTATCATGACAATCGACAAACGATATCTGGACAAGGCCGCCACCCTGGAATTACGGGGGTTTAAGAGACTGATAAAGGTCATCCTTCCGGCGGCAAGCCCATCCATTCTGGCGGGATTTGTCAATTCCCTGCGCAGTTCCTTTGTTATGCTGGTTTTTGCTGAGATGTACGGGGCAGGTCAGGGCATGGGATATTTCGTGAAGAAGTATGCGGAGTTAGGCATTTTCGCCAATACGTGGGTTGGTTTTGTTTTTATGGTAATCGTACTGGTAATCGTAATGCAGATATTTGAGCTGCTGAAAAAGCATTTGCTGAAGTGGACGATAGAGTAGAGGAATTCGGCAGAAGATCAGCGGTAGTTAGGCAGAAGATTAGAAAAAATCAGGCCCGCATGAACACGGTATATAAAGCAGTGTTCATGCGGGCCTGGACAGGGCCTTTAGCGGCCCTTGAACAGCTTTGTACTGTCCGGATCCCATAGAATGGGGGACGGGACGCACTGGGGCTCTAAGATAATGCTGCTTTTGCCCGGTGCGGCATGGATAGCACAGTATACCCCAAAACAGGGAACACCCTTAAGGGTGACGTGAAACACGACAGCATGAGACAGAGGTTTATTGGGTCAACAGAAAGGCAGAGGGATAAAAAGCAGCAGGGCGAGGGCGGCTCTGCTGCAATGTGGATGGTATCAAAGTCTAAATTGGCTAAAGTCAATGGAAAAGTCCTCATATATGTTGACTTTAACAGAATCGGTAAATCGGTAAATGGTGGGTGGTGTTTCGTTAGCCAAGTCATACACCATAACAACCTCCCTGGCTGGGTCTATAATCCAATATTCCCGTACCCCCGCCCCTTGATAAAGAGCCAGCTTTTTGTAATAGTCCATTTGTCGGCTGGAAGAGGAAACAATCTCAATCGTCCAATCCGGTGCACCGTGGCAGCCTTTATTATCCAATTTGTCTTTGTCGCAAATTACGGATATATCCGGCTCCAGGTAGTTTGCATTATTCTTTTCATCCTCTGCCTGAAGGAACACGGCAAATGGTGCATGGAATACTTCACAGGGGCCGTTTTTACTGTTGATATAATTGAAAATGGTTCCGTGTAGAAAGGTAGATATTCTTTGGTGGGTAGTGTTCGGTGGTGCCATGTAATAAATCTGACCGTCAATCAGTTCTGCCCGTTCTCCATTCGGCAAGTTGTAAATATCGTCAATGGTATAGACTCTTTCTTTTGGTAATGGCATAGGGTTACGCTCCTTCCTGTGAGGTATTGTCAGATTCGATAGTTTGTGTAATGGCTCTATTAATAAAACCATTTAAGCTTTCACCATGTATTTCAGCGTGTTTTGATATGTCAGTTTTTTTCCCTTTTGGTACAGTGAGGTTAATTCTATCATAATTGTTACTTATATATTTATTTACTGCTTTTTGTTGGGCTTTGCTTATTTTGCTTTCCTCTGCCATGTGTTTATATTCCTCCTTCCAGTGGGCGACAAAAGACAAAGACACTTATTTCATTATATCCATATTGTATCATTGTTATCTACTTGCGTAAATATATAAATTTCACAAATATATTTGCGCAAATATATAAAACATGCCAATAAGCTATTTGTGCTAATAGATATATACTATATACATAGCAAGGAACAGAAAACAAAAGCAGCCGGGGCAGACAATCCCCCACAAACTTACCAGTCGTACCTGTGAGCCACAAGCAATAGACACGCAAGACTGGTAGGGGCTGTAAAGGAGAGCACACTATGTCAGAGAGAACATTACTTAAGAAGGTCAATGACCTTAAGGTCCTGGAGGCCCAAAAGAAAGCCATTGAAAAGCAGATGGAACTCCTGCAGGAGGACATCAAGAAGGAGTTGCAGGCCAGGGGACAGGAGGAAACAGAGGTGGGTGACTGGATGGTTAGATTCAAGGCTGTTATCAGCAATAAGTTTAATGCAAGGGCATTTGCCGCCGACCATCCGAAACTCTACCAGAAATACATGGGCCAGTCCCAGACCATGAGATTCACAGTGAAGTAAGCGTATAGGGCTGAGAAAACAAAGTATCCGGCAGAGGGGAGTAACGGCAATTACATAGAGCCTCTGCCGGGGCCACATACCAGGAAAGGAGATTATGATTAAATGGAGCCGATAGCAAAAGCGTTTTAAGGGCCGGGGAACTGGCCTTTTTTTGATGCGGATATTTGATTGTGGGTAAATTGTGGGTACGGCTTGCATTCCCGCCCAAAATATGCTACACTATCCCCTGCAATAAGGCCGCAGATTCCCTGTCATTATCAGCATTTCCGGGACAATCTGCAACAAACGACTGGTGTGTTCGAGACCTTCCACACCTAAAACAAAACTAAAGGAGACAACAGAATATGAGACAAAACAACAGGAAACTGTACGGACTGGCCCAGGGGGCCATGATTGCAGCCATCTATGTGGCGCTTACCATGGTATTCGCGCCCATCAGCTTCGGCCCGGTCCAGTTCAGAATCGCGGAGGCGCTTTGCATACTGCCGTTCTTTACGCCGGCAGCCGTGCCCGGACTATTTGTGGGCTGCCTGCTTTCCAACCTGCTCTGCGGGGCCATGCCCCTGGACGTGGTATTCGGAAGCCTGGCCACGCTTATTGGCGCAGCCGGTTCATGGTATCTGAGAAAGCACAAGTGGTGCGTGTGCATTCCTCCAATTATGGCCAACACCATTATCATTCCATGGGTGTTACGATATGCCTATGGTTCTGAGGATATGATTCTTATGGCCATGGTGACAGTTGGAATCGGAGAGATTCTCGCAATCGGCGTGCTGGGCAATACGCTGCTGATTACACTTGAGCGGTATAAAAACCTGGTTTTCAGGCAGCAGGCGGCATAGTCGCTGTCAGGAGACAAGAAATATGAAACAATTGGGAGAGGACCGGGATTCGGCGCCTCTCCTTAATTTAATACGCAAAAACGTTTTGGAAAGCGGGTGAGCAGGCTCAAGCCGCGGCCAAAGCACATATCCTATATCAGGTCTGTTAAGGAGGAATGCCGGAGATCCGGTATTTCTCCATTTTTTATATAGCTTTTCGATTTTTTTTTGATATAATAAGGAAGAGATATTTTTGTGCAGGAAAATGTATGACAGGCACAGGGAAGGATTATTGATTATGTATCAGATAGATTTTAATAAACCAGAACATGTACACTTTATCGGAATCGGAGGCATCAGCATGAGCGGCCTGGCAGAAATCCTTTTGGATGAGGGATTTTCCATATCCGGCTCCGATTCCCATGAGACGGCCCTGACGGAGCATCTTGAGAAGAAGGGAGCACGGGTATATTACGGGCAGAGGGCGGCCAATATTGAGAGGGAGCCGGGAATCAGCGTGGTGGTGTATACGGCAGCTATCCATGAAGATAATCCGGAGTTCAGGGCAGCCAGGGATCAGGGGCTGCCCATGCTTTCCAGGGCAGAGCTTTTGGGGGAGCTGATGCGCAATTACAAAGAAGCCATAGCCATTTCAGGAACCCATGGTAAGACTACCACCACATCCATGCTCACGGATATCCTCCTGGCAGGGGACTTGGATCCCACTATCTCTGTGGGAGGTATTCTAAAGGACATAGGAGGCAACATCCGTGTGGGCGGTCCTGATTTGTTTGTGACAGAGGCATGTGAATATACCAACAGTTTCCTGTCCTTTTATCCCACCATGGAGGTTATACTGAATGTTGAGGAGGACCATCTGGACTTCTTTAAGGATATTGAGGACATACGCCATTCCTTCCGTCTGTTTGCCGACAAGCTTCCCGCCAAAGGACTTCTGGTGGTAAACAGCGGAATTGAGAAGGTGGAGGAAATCACCAAGGGCCTCAATTGCAGAGTGGTTACCTTCGGAAAGGACCTTTCCAGCACCTACACGGCCCGGAACATAGCATATGACGGGTTTGCCAGGCCCTCCTATGACCTGGTAATCCAGGGAGAGGCAGTGAGCCGCATCACTCTGGGCGTCACAGGAGAGCACAATGTATATAATTCTCTGGCAGCCATTGCCATCGCACTGGAGCTGGGAGTGGGATTTGACGCCATTATGTCGGGGCTGGGAAAATTCACTGGCACGGACAGACGGTTTGAGAAAAAGGGAGAGGTGGCAGGTGTTACGGTTATTGACGACTATGCCCATCACCCACAGGAGATAAAGGCAACCCTGGCGGCGGCCCGGAATTATCCTCACAGGAAGCTGTGGTGCGTGTTCCAGCCCCATACTTATACCAGGACCAGGGCATTCCTGGACCAGTTTGCGGAGGCTCTGTCCGCCGCGGATGAAGTGATTCTGGCTGATATCTATGCAGCCCGGGAGACAGATACCCTGGGGGTCAGTTCCCGGGACGTGGCGGACCGGATTGAGAAGCTGGGCACGAAGGCCCACTATATTCCGTCCTTTGATGAGATTGAGACATTTATTTTGGAAAATTGTATGAACGGCGATTTGTTGATAACTATGGGGGCCGGAGACATTGTAAAAGTAGGGGAAAAGCTGTTAGGACAATAGTTATCCACATTATCCACATAGTTTTCAACATTTTATGTAAAGAAACTATGTGGATTTTTTGATTAACATAAAAAAATGTCGCACGATTTAAAAAATCTTGGATTTATACGGTAAAAATGGAGTTTTATGAAGAACAGGGACAGTTATGTCCACCATTTTTCCACATTATCCACATTATCCACAACAAAGAGTGTGCAAAACCGCGCCTATTTTCTTTTGGTAGTGGATATGTTATGATAGAATGAAGCAAGGAGTGGTGTAGGGATGGGTGGAAATATGAAGGATAGATGGAGTGTTCCGGTCACGGCTGTGGCCAATGAATTCATTGATACATATATGGCTGCTGCCAACGGTGAATATGTGAAGGTGTACCTCTATGTGCTCCGCCATCAGGGGGAGGATATCACCATAGAGTTGATTGCGGATGCCCTAAACCATACGGAATCAGATGTGCGCAGAGCCCTCTCCTATTGGAAGAAGGCGGGTGTGCTGGCTGACTCTGAACAGGAACAGCGGGTTCAGGGTGAACCGGTCCGTCCGGAGTCCGGGGGCCGTACCTTTACGCGTGAGCAGGACAGGGAACAGGCAGCGGTCCCAGATTTGGAGGTTGATGCGTTTCAGAGGAAAAACGGGACAGCCGGGCGGGCAGATGTCCGCGGGCTGACAGGCATCCGGGAGCAGGCAGGAGTCCGGGAGCGCACGGAAACCGCGGGTCAGGAGGACGGCTGTATTCCGGTGTATTCCACGGAGCAGGTAAACCGTCTGGCTCAGGACGAGGAGTTTTCCCAGCTTCTCTATATTGCCCAGAAGTACATGAACAAGGTATTTACCCCCAGGGACTGCCAGGTATTTGCCTATCTGTATGAGGGATTATCCATGAGCAGTGAGCTTTTAGAGTATCTGGTGGAATACTGCGTGCAGAACGGCCACATATCGGTGCGTTACATGGAGACCGTGGCCATGAGCTGGCATGAGAAGGGAATCAGGACAGCGCTGGAGGCCAAGGATTACAGCGCTTCCTACAGCCGTGATTCCTTTGCGGTTATGAAGGCATTTGGCATCAACAGCAGGAAACCGGCCGCACCGGAGCAGAAGCTGATGGACAAGTGGTTCAGGGACTATGGATTTTCCAGGGAAGTGGTATTGGAAGCGTGTAACAGGACCATTACGGCCATCCATAACCCCAGCTTCCAGTATGCGGACAAGATTTTGTCAGACTGGCAGAAAGCCGGCATCCGGGGCCTGACTGATATAAAGGACCTGGACGCAAAGCGCACGGCTGCCAGGGAGGAGAGCGGTGAAGCCAGGGAGAAGAGGCTGCAGAAGTATGACTCCGGCGTCTCATCCGCCAGGCAGGGATCAGGGACCAGAAAGAATTCATCCAATCAGTTCCATAATTTTAAACAGAGGGATACGGATTATGATGCACTGGTTTTAAAGCAGGTAAAGGAGTGGGTGGGGCAGCAGCCCTAATACACATAAGGAGAGTGAACCATGGCACTGAGCAATTCCCAGTACGACGCAATCATGAGGGAGTATGGAAGGCAGCAGATCGAGAACCACCACAAACTGGAGGAAAGGCGTAAAGAGATTTATGCCAGGCTGCCGGTGGTAAAACAGTTGGAAGCGGAAATCGCAGAGCGTTCCGTGGCGTGCGCCAAAAAGCTGCTGGAAGGGGATAAAGGTGTCCTGGACAGGCTGAAGGAGGACCTCAGGGATCTGCGGGAGCAGAAGGCCCTTATCATCAGGGCGGCAGGCTATCCTGACGATTACCTGGAGCTACATTACCGCTGTCCGGACTGCAGGGATACGGGGCTTGTAGACGGCCGTAAGTGCCATTGTTTTCTTCAGGCCCAGATGAAGCTGCTTCATGCCCAGTCCAATCTGGAGGATGTGCTGGAACGGGAGAATTTTAAGGCTCTGAGTTATGAGTACTACGATGATACGGAGATACTTCCCCAACTGGGTATTACCAATGCGGCCTACATGCGCCGGGTAGTGGCGGGGTGTAAGGAGTTTGTCCGGGTTTTTGATAAGAAACACGATAACCTCCTGTTTACAGGAAGCACGGGCGTTGGAAAGACGTTCCTCACCAACTGTATTGCCAGGGAACTGATGGATGATTTCCATTCAGTCATTTATCTGACAGCCAGCGATCTCTTTGATGTATTTTCCAGGAATAAGTTTGATTATGATAATGCGGAGGACATGAAGGACATGTACCGGTTCATTCTGGACTGTGACCTTCTCATCATTGATGACCTGGGAACGGAGTTAAACAACAGCTTTACTTCCTCCCGGCTGTTCTACTGTATCAATGAGCGGATGAACATGAGCCGTTCCACCATCATATCCACGAACCTGACTCTGGCCCGGCTCAGGGATTCCTATACGGACCGTGTTACCTCCAGGATCATGAGCGGATACAGGATTATCCCATTATATGGAGGAGATATCAGACTGTTAAAAAAGTAACGTATAATTAAGGCATTTCCGGGGCACAAGGGCCTTGACGAATCATGGAGAATGATGGTATAAAAGTATATGCCGGTCCGGGCAGAGAGGCCTCCGGCAAAAAACAGGAGGATGTTAACCATGTTATATGAGGAGAAAATCATTGAAACCATTCCCGTGGGTCCGTTGGGACTGATTCCGTTAAAGAGCTGTACGGAACTGGGCAATAAGGTGGATGCCTATCTGGTGGACTGGAGACGGGAGAGGGAAAGTGAACACAAGTCTACCATAGCATTTTCCGGATATCAGAGGGATTCCTATATCATCAATGCCGTAACACCCAGGTTTGGCACGGGAGAGGGCAAGGGACTTGTGACAGAGTCAATAAGGGGCGACGACTTGTATATCATGGTAGATGTATGCAATTACAGCCTGACCTATTCCCTGTTCGGTATGACTAATCATATGTCACCGGACGACCATTTCCAGGATTTGAAGCGTGTGATTGCGGCAGCGGCAGGCAAGGCCCACAGGATTAATGTAATCATGCCTTTCTTATATGAGAGCCGCCAGCACAGGCGTTCCGGGAGAGAATCCCTGGACTGCGCCCTGGCGCTCAAGGAACTGGTGAACATGGGAGTGGAGAATATCATTACCTTTGATGCCCACGATCCCAGGGTTCAGAATGCCATTCCCTTACGGGGATTTGAGACAGTTCAGCCCATCTACCAGTTCTTAAAATATCTTTTAAAGAATGAGACAGACCTGCAGATTGACAGCAGCCATATGATGGTCATCAGCCCGGATGAGGGCGGCACGGGAAGAGCCGTGTATTTTGCCAATATGCTGGGGCTGGACATGGGTATGTTCTATAAACGCCGCGATTACACGAAAATCGTGGGCGGCCGCAATCCCATCGTGGCCCATGAGTTCCTGGGAGCCAGCGTGGAGGGTAAGGACGTGCTCATCATCGACGACATGATTTCCTCTGGTGAGAGTGTCATGGATGTGGCCAAGGAGCTGAAGCGCAGGAAGGCCAGGAAGGTTTTTGTGTGCGCTACCTTTGGTCTGTTTACAGGGGGACTTACAAAGTTTGACGAGTATTATGATAAGGGAATCATTGACCGGATACTGACCACGAACCTGGTATATCAGACTCCGGATCTTCTTGAGAGACCCTACTACATTAATGTGGATATGAGCAAGTATATCGCCCTCATTATCGACAACCTTAATCATGACGCATCCCTGAGCGATTTGCTGACGCCTACTAAGCGGATCAACCGGCTGCTGGCTCAGTACCGCAGTTAACAGGAACGCAATGTAAAGGACAGAAGGCCGTTTTCCTATATCTGCCTGCCGGGGTATGCTGCGGCGCTTGAGGCAGGTCATGGAGGCGGCCTTTTTGGATATCTGGCATTTGTTATGGGACAGGGGGGAATATTATATGGAAGAAAAGCAGTTCCGCGACAAGGTTTATTGGCTTACATTCCTGTTCAGCCTGCTGGTGGTGTGGGTGCACTCCTTTAATGGGGAACTGTTTATGGGGACCCCGGAGGCAGCCTTTAAGGTGGCAGGGATAGAGCGTATACTGGGGGACAGACTGGGGCAGATAGCGGTGCCGGGATTTTTCATGGTGTCCTCCTATCTGTTTTTTCGCGGTTTTTGCTGGGAGAAGCTTATTCCAAAGTGGCGTTCCAGGTTAAGAAGCCTGGTTCTTCCCTATCTTTTGTGGAATTTCCTTTACTATATGGGGTATGTGGCGGCCACACGCCTGCCCGGCCTGTCCGGGGTGGTGGGAAAGACGCCCATACCCTTTAACGGGCCCCGGCTCTTTGACGCACTTGTGTTCTATTCCTATAATCCGGTGTTCTGGTATCTGTTCCAGCTGATTATACTGGTGGCCCTGGCGCCCCTGGTTTACACGGTGATGCGGGGAAATGTCACAGGCGCCGCTGCCCTGGGAATCATGGCTTTTGGGCTTTGGAAGAACTGGGCCATGCCTCTTCTTAATCTGGACGCTCTGTTTTATTTCTGTGCCGCTGCCTGGGTGAGCCTTCACAGGGATACCTGGGGAAGGGGAATAGAGGAAAGATCCGGTGCCGGGAAGAATATGGCGGCAGGCGCCATTCTTTTGCTGGCCATGGGCCTTCTTTTGTACCTGGGCCGCATCGGAGGCCTGCTGTGGGAGCGCCCGCTTTGCATCGTCTGCTGGAGGCTGTGGGGAGTCTGCGGTGCTGTCCTGGCTGTGAAGGCAGCGGACCTTCCGGCTGCCAGGGAGTGGATGAAGCATAACTTTTTCCTGTATGCCATTCATTTTGCCTGGGTAAGGCTTATCAACAAGGCAGCCGCGGCTGCCTTCCAAGGGAGCGCGGTCATTGCCCTGGCTGTATTCATCCTGATGCCCGTCCTCATGACGGCTGTCAGCGCCATGATTGGCGGAATCATGAGACGGTTCGTACCCAATGTTTATTATATGCTGTCAGGAGGGCGGTAAGCCGGCGTCCGGCAGGCACTTCGCGCCCGGGAAGTCCCGGCGGAAATCCTTGCAATCAGCGTAATTCTATGATATTCTGATACTACTTCCACGGCATTTCTTGCCGTGATGGCTTTGGCACTGCGTTTTGTGCGCAGGCGTTAGGGGTGCGTGCACAGGCACCTGTAAGGGGGCGGTTCGCCCGGAATTCACATTGTATGACAGACGGGAAAACGTTTTGGGTGTAATATGGCAGCGGTATGAAAGCAGTATGGAAGTACTATGGAGCCATCCGTCCGTGGCATAAGAGAGCACCATGGCGGTCATATGAAAACGGCGTGAAAAAGGGGCGTGGCGGGAAAATAGAGGTTGACATTTTTGGGGAACTATACTATTATTGTAACTATTAGAGAACATTTGTTCGCATGGAAGTCATTGGAGGATACTATGGCCAGAGAAGAGAAGAGTAATGTAATTAACCGCGATATGAATAAAGACGAGAAGTTGAAGGCGTTAGACGCTGCCCTGACCCAGATTGAGAAGGCATACGGAAAAGGATCCGTCATGAAGCTGGGGGATTCCAGGGCCAACATGAATATTGAGACAGTCCCCACCGGTTCCATCAGCCTGGACATTGCACTGGGATTGGGCGGAGTTCCCAAGGGCAGGATCGTAGAGGTATATGGACCCGAGTCTTCCGGCAAGACCACGGTCGCCCTGCACATGGTAGCAGAGGTACAGAAGCGTGGAGGCATTGCAGGCTTCATTGATGCGGAGCATGCCCTGGATCCTGTATATGCCAGGAACATAGGAGTGGATATAGATAATCTGTACATCTCCCAGCCGGATAACGGCGAGCAGGCCCTGGAGATTACCGAGACCATGGTGCGATCCGGCGCTGTGGATATCGTGATTGTGGACTCCGTGGCAGCCCTGGTTCCCAAGGCTGAGATTGACGGCGAGATGGGAGATTCCCATGTGGGCCTTCAGGCCAGGCTTATGTCACAGGCTCTGAGAAAGCTGACCGCTGTCATCAGCAAGTCCAACTGTATTGTCATCTTCATCAACCAGCTGCGTGAGAAGGTTGGTGTCATGTTTGGCAACCCGGAGACCACCACCGGCGGACGTGCTCTGAAGTTCTACGCATCCGTGCGGCTTGATGTCCGCAGGATAGAGACCTTAAAGCAGGGCGGAGAGGTCACGGGAAACCGTGTCAGGGTAAAGGTGGTGAAGAACAAGATTGCGCCTCCTTTTAAGGAAGCTGAGTTTGATATCATGTTTGGCAAGGGCATTTCCAAGGAAGGCGATATCCTGGACCTGGCTGTTAAGGAGAACATCATTGAGAAGAGCGGCGCATGGTTCGCTTATAACGGCGCCAAGATTGGCCAGGGACGTGAGAATTCCAAGCAGTACCTGTCTGATAACCCGGCCATCTGCGCCGAGGTGGAGGCCAAGGTAAGGGCAAAGTATGAACTGCCCGGGGCAGAGGAAGCCATGGAGGCAGCCGAAGCCTTCAAGACAGCAGCCGAACAGGCGGAAACTGAAACAGGGGAACCTGCTGCGGATGCCCCTGAACTGGTATGATGGTCACAGCCGTCATCCCTGTAGATAAGAGAAAGAGCAAAGTCTTCCTGGAGGAAGGCTTTGCCTTTGTTTTATACAGGGGTGAGGTGGAACGGTACAGGATAGAGGACGGCAGGGAGCTGGAAGAAGGGGTATATGAGGAAATCCTCAGAGATATACTGCGGCCAAGGTCAAAGGAGTATGCCCTTCATTTATTAAAGGACTCAGGAAAAACAGAGAAGTGGATGAAGGAAAAACTTGGGAAGGCAGGATACCCCAAAGAGGCAGTGGAATATGCTGTAAATTTTCTGAAGGAATACCATTTCCTGGACGACAATGCCTATGCCCAGAGTTATGTGCGCTCCTATGCAGGGAAAAAGAGCCGCCGCCAGATGGCATATGAGATGCAGCAAAAGGGCGTGGATTCGTCTTTCATAGAGGAGGCGCTGGACCAGTCGCCTGTGGACGAGGAGGAATCGGCCAGGCAGGCTCTGGCCAGGCGGCTCAGGGGAAAACAGGAGGCATCCTACCAGGAAAAAGGCCGTCTGGCGGCCTTTTTAGGGAGGAAGGGATACTCCTTTGAAGTGATAAACAGGGTATTGAGAGAGATTAAAACCGCTGAAAACCAGGATTAGGCCCTGTTGTAATTTGTCTATATTGTCTGTCTCTGCGGGAAAATAAGGGGAAGATACTTGACATAATTCTGAAAAAAGTATAAAATTAATATGTTGTAGTTCGTACAATGAAAATTAAATAAGGAGGTGCTCCTGTGTCACAGATAATGGTCCCTATGATGATTATCGTTATGATAGTTGTGGCTATTATTACTTGGTTTGCTGCACGCAATTACGAGAGGAAGCAGTATGACAGCAAGGTAGGAAGTGCAGAAGAAAAATCAAGGGAAATAATAGATGAAGCATTAAAAACCGCAGAGACAAAGAAGCGAGAAGCTCTCCTGGAAGCCAAGGAAGAATCTTTAAAGACGAAAAATGAGTTAGAGAAGGAAACCAAGGAAAGAAGAGCGGAACTTCAACGTTATGAAAAACGTGTATTAAGCAAGGAAGAAAACGTTGAAAAAAAGGCAGATGCCCTGGAAAAGAAGGAGGCGGATCTGGTCAGGAGGGAAAACATTCTCAGTAAGCGTACTGCAGAGGTGGAAGCCCAGTATGAGCAGGGGATACAGGAACTGGAACGGATATCCGATCTAACCTCCGAACAGGCAAAAGAATATCTTTTAAAATCTGTTGAAGAAGATGTAAAACATGACACAGCTAAATTAATTAAGGAACTTGAAAACAAGGCAAAGGAAGAAGCTGACAAGAAGGCCAGGGATTTAGTGGTGACTGCCATTCAGCGGTGCGCCGCAGACCATGTGGCTGAGACAACGGTTTCTGTTGTACAGCTTCCTAACGACGAGATGAAAGGCCGCATCATCGGACGAGAGGGCCGCAACATTCGTACCCTTGAGACCCTTACCGGTGTGGAACTGATTATCGACGATACCCCGGAAGCAGTAGTATTGTCCGGATTTGATCCAATACGTAGAGAAGTTGCTAGAATTGCGTTGGAGCGTTTGATTGTGGACGGACGTATTCATCCGGCCAGAATCGAGGAGATGGTAGAGAAGGCACAGAAAGAAGTGGAGAACAACATGAGGGAAGAGGGCGAGGCAGCCTGTCTTGAAGTTGGCATCCACGGAATTCATCCGGAATTAGTTAAGTTACTTGGTAAGATGAAGTTCAGGACCAGCTATGGCCAGAATGCATTAAAGCATTCTATTGAGGTGTCCCAGCTGTCAGGACTTTTGGCGTCAGAACTTGGAGTGGATGTACGTTTAGCCAAACGTGCCGGTTTATTACATGACATTGGTAAATCCGTTGACCATGACATGGAAGGCACCCATGTTCAGCTAGGTGCAGACCTGTGTAAGAAATATAAGGAATCTGCTACAGTGCTGAATGCGGTGGAATCCCATCATGGCGACGTTGAACCTACCAGCCTCATTTCCTGCATTGTGCAGGCAGCTGATACCATATCTGCTGCAAGACCCGGTGCAAGGCGTGAGACTCTGGAGACATATACAAACAGATTGAAACAATTAGAAGATATAACCAATTCCTTTAAGGGAGTGGACAAGTCTTTTGCCATTCAGGCAGGCCGAGAGGTTCGTATCATGGTAGTTCCGGAACAGATCAGCGATGACGATATGATATTGCTGGCAAGAGATGTTTCCAAACGGATTGAGGACGAGCTGGAATATCCGGGACAGATCAAGGTAAATGTGATTCGTGAATCAAGAGTTACGGATTACGCGAAGTAATTGTTCGGAGTGAAAGATAAATGCCCTAAAAACCGTAAGAATCCAGTATTCATGCGGGTTTGGGGCATTTTTTTATTTCTTGTAACTTCTTATAGGCTTTTATAATTTCCAACGGCAGGGAAGAATTTTCGGAATCCTTACAGAACTGGGTCATTAACCGCAGATTCTTTCCTTTTTCTTCTTCGAGTTCCGTTTCAGCTTCGTATAGATGATGGCGTTGTTCCGTTGCTTTATCCAGCGCAGCATCGCGCTGACGCTCCGCCCGCGGCGCCCTGTTTTCCAACAGAATACATGTCCTGTGAACTGTAACCCGAAAGTAAATTGACGCTACCCGTTCGTATCCAAAGGTTTGACGGACTGCAGAGTACATGATATAATGTCAATATAATAATATGGGTGCGGAAGATAATAGGCATACAAGTAAATCCTGTTGAAGTAGAAAGGTACCTGCGTATTTGGTGCAGGTTTATTTTTATATGTAAAATGCAATGTGGGATGTAGTTTCAAGGATAAAAGATAAAAATAAAGTTATACTAAAGGTTGTGCGATGGTGAAGATGCTGAAACGGGTAATTAGAAACTATTGGTTAGCAGAAGAAACAAATATATTTAGAAACTATAGAGATGCATTAGCGGGCTTTGTTGCTTTGGTAATTATTCCTGCTGTTTCAGTTTTTTTGTACTATTTACAGATGGTTATACGTTTTGGAGTTATACATTTCCGTTTATATCTATTTCGTTGGCTGGTGCGTATGATACATATGGAAGATATAATGGACACTCTCCCCAAAATGCAAAGCTTGTTATTCGACTGATATTTGATTTCCTTGCAATTTTTTTTTGCAACCCTCAGCGTTGGAAATAATAATACGATACTTCCTTATGTTGCCCCTGTTTTACTGTTTGTTTGTGGTCTTTTTTGACTTTTGAAATATATAATCGAGTAAAAAGGGCGGTTTTGATTAGCCCATGGCTAGTCTAAGCATATTGAATAGGGGTGAAGTTATGCTTTGGAGAAAAAAAGACTTTACTGTTGCAGAAATGGAAGAGATGGAAAATACTCTAAGAAATAGTAAGTTATATTTGTTAAAATTAAGTGCTGATGATGAGGATTTGTCCGAGAAATTAGGGCTAAAAGTTGAATATGTTACAAATATGGCTGATGATAACGAGGCAGAACTCATTCCAATTGATGACAGCAATTATTATGGTCTAATTAGACTGAGAAAAGAACTAAAAAAACATAAATTTGCGTATATTCATGAGATTATTCATTATATATTTGATGTTGGGTATGGCAACAAAGTGGATGAGTGTTTTTTTAGAAAAAAGAAAGGAAAAACCAACAGTCACGAAGAGCAAAGAACTAGTACACTTCAAAGACATTATGAACAAAGTGAAACTGCTGTTATTCGAAGAATTCGTGAAGTTCGAAAGATAATTAAGTCAAGTGGATGTTAGGGTTTCTTTATGAAGAGCCGGGATGCGTCAGCTACCAGATAGCTACCGCGCCCCGGTTTTTCATGGGTGCAGAGATTTGCCTTATTGAAACTGTTCAGGAAAAAGAAATCACTCACAAAGGAGACTGTCATGAAGAATAAACGAAGTATTGATTGGTTCCCGCCAGGAAACACGTTTAAGAGAAAGTTGGGTTTTATTTTCTGCTGCACAGGGATTATGTCCATCTTAAACTCGGGGATTGCCATGGCACAGTCTTCGGTTCTTCTGGTTTCCGAAACCCGCGCTGAAGAAGCATACGGTCCCGGCATAGAAGCGGAGCAGACGGAAACCATGCGCATCCGGGCAATCGTAAAAGAAGTAGAAGATGAGAAAATCCTGGTAGAAAGCCAGTCTGAGGAAACTTATTGCGGAGAGATTCTTTTACACACTTCCGTCTATGACACCCGTTTCGTAAACGGGGAGAGCGGCTTTCGGGCAGAGCTGTCTGATATCAAGGCCGGGGATGTGATTTATGCCGATATCCGGACTACGGTGGCCGAAAGCCTGCCTCCCCAGACCACGGCCGAGATTATCATCAGCCAAATGCCAGAAGGTGTCAGCGCCCCGGATTATATCCTCACAGATGCCTTTGAGCGGCAGGAAGATGAAAGCTGGTGCCTGGTCTCTTCATCAGGTACCGTTTACCAGGTTCCCAAAGACTGTCCCGTCATATCCTACGGTATGAATGAACTCTCCTCTTTCCGCATCATCTCAGAATCTAACAAGCTGCTAGTCTGGCTGGATGAAGCGAATACGGTGCAGCGAATTGTCAAGCTTCCGGCTCGGTGGTAACTCTCCGGTACAGTATCCACTGGAACAGCACCACCGCTGCCCATCCGGCTCCGGTAGCAAAAGCAACCGCCGCCAGCCCCCAATGCCTGATCAACACATAGGACAGAATTACGCGGATCGAAATATGCAGGATGGTACCAAAGACCGGAATCTGTACCATGCCAAGCCCGCGATAAAAGCCCACAAAGGAATTGCCAAGGAAGCAGAGGACATAAAAGACGGATATCACGTTCATATAAGACCTGGCATGGTTTAAAACCGGACCAGATGCCGCCCCCATCAACAAGATCACAGCAGGTCCTGATGTCAAAAACATAGTTATGGACAATACCAGCCCCAGGCCCGCCATCATCCGTAATCCACACAAAAATCCCTGCCTTATCCTCACTCTTTTGTGGGCTCCGCGGTTTTGTGCCGTGAAGATTGAAATTGCCGTACAGCCGCTGTCTCCGAAGGAATTGGCAAACCCTTCGATCCGCGCCGTGGCGGTGTAGGCGGATATCATTCCGGTTCCGCCGGTATTTACGGCTCCCTGTACCAGCAGTTTCCCGATATAGAGGCTTGACTGATGGAGCGCAGAGATCGTTCCCAACATGATTGTTCTCATAAACAATGGAAAATGGAAAGAGACATCTCTCGCATGAAACAGCAGTTTCGGAGTCTGTTTTTTCATATATCCCAGGCATATAAAAGCAGCGAACAACTGCGAAACCACGGTAGCATACGCAGTGCCGGCCATCCCCAAGCCAAAGGAAAGGACAAAGAGGAAGTCAAGAATGGTGTTTAACCCCATAGCAAGCAAGAGAATCCAAAGGGATGCTCCCGTATCGCCTGCCCCGCGCAGTACGGCCGCACACCAGTTATAAAGAAATACCGCAGGCAGCCCCAAATAGATAATCCTCAGATACTCCTGTACAAACCCCGCAACCTCTGCCGGTGTCTGTATGTCTCTGAGTAAAGGCTGCAAGGCCAGCATCCCGCACATACTCAGCATGATCGTAAAGCCGCCCCCGAATGCAAGCGATAGAAAGCTTTCTTTCCTTAATAAATCCCAGTTCTTTTGTCCATACAATTCCGCTATGATAATCGCAATCCCGTTACAGCACCCGCTTATGACAAAAAGAGACAAGTTCATGACACTGCCTGCAACGCCCGCGGCTGCAAAGGCGGTTTCTCCGATATAATGCCCCACTACAAAGGAATCAATGGTGTTATACATCTGCTGCAGGATATTTCCCCATATCAAAGGCAGGGCCAGGGCAGTCAACTGTTTCCAGATAATGCCGTTTGTTAAGTCATCAGTCAGATTCATCGTTGTTACCTCCACATAACAGTTTACCGCAAAGAAAAATAGTTGTAAAATGCCATATTTTGCGATAATATATAAATCAAACTTTATAATATGAGGGAAAGAACCATGACTCATCTGGAAATTGAAGCATTTTTTGAGATACTGAAGGCCGGCTCCATATCCTGTGCCGCGCAGAATTTGTATGTGACCCAGCCGGCACTCAGCCGGAGAATCAAAGTCTTAGAAGCAGAACTGGGATATCCGTTATTTGAACGAAACAGGGGAAAGCGGAATATTGTCCTGACAAAGCAGGGAGAAGCATTCATTGCTGTCGCCCACAAATGGCTTGGCGTATGGCAGGAAGCCCAGGAAATCAAACGGCTTAACAGCCCCAGAATCCTAAATCTGTCCTCTGTGGGAAGCGTGAGCAGTTATATTCTGCCGGATGTTTTTGAACAATTCTCACAGCAGTATCCTCAAGTGAGCATCTGCTTTCACAACTACCATTCCTATGAAGCCTATCAGTATATAGACAGTGGGCTGATTGACATCGCTTTTATTTCGGACCATATGTATTATAAGAATGTGGAGACGATTCCCGCCTTTTTTGAGCCAATGGTCTTCGTTGCAAACAACAGTTGCAATTATCCTGACTCGGTTTCTCCTGCTATGCTGAAACCCAGTCAGGAAATCCTGCTTCCGTGGAACCCTGAGTACGATGCATGGCATGATTACTGGTTCCGCTCCAGGCCGGAATTCGAAGTATCGCTGGATCAGATGGATTTGCTGGAACATGCCCTGCTCTGGAAAGATACCTGGGCTATTGTCCCTGCGTCCGTGGCGGATAAAATCGTTGGCAGCCATGTCTCGATTCACTACCTGTCCTCGCCGCCGCCGGACCGGATTATATATTATCTGAAAAAAACGTGCAAGCAGACGGAGACCGTCTCCCTTTTTTTAAAGCTCCTTCATAAAAAGCTGGAGACAATACCACAGGTGACCTCCTATCTGTCAGGAGCGCCTGATTAATCCGTGGAGTATAGGTTTGGTAAATAACTGCAATGCGAAGGAACTGATGGGACGGGAATATCGGGAGGTCCGGATATTCCTGGAGAGCATAGACACCCATAAATGAGGTCCTGGAACAGGAGGCTGATATGAAGATAATCCGTAAGGTAGAGCTTAAACAAGCGGAGCTGTTTTACTTGGAGCAGGGCGGCCTGGAATATGAAACGCCTCAGGGAAAGACTGCTTTTACGGCTGGCTCAGGGGGCTTTGTGAATTCAAATGTACTTCATATGTCCAGGGCAAAGGACGGGGACGGGGCAGTTGCCTCCCTCCTTCATATTTTTAACCCGCTGCTGATCAGCGGACAGAGCGGCAGCATCATTGACCGGAAATACGTCTCGCCCCTTATGACCGCTTCCCATGTGGAGATAATCGGGCTATATCCGGATCAGCCGTCCCACGTACCTGTTTTGGAAGCCCTTCGGCAGTCTTTTCGGATATCAGAGGGCGGCTATGGCTATGAAATACGTTTGCGGGCGGCTCTGTCTGAGATATGGTGCAGCCTTCTTGCCATGGCGGAGACCATGGAGAAAGGCTCCAAATACAACAGCCGGTCAAGTCAGAAAATAAAAATAATGCTGGCCTTCATCCACAAGCACTGCGGGGATAAGCTGTCGGTGAAGGAGATTGCAGCATCCGCATTCATCAGTGAGCGGGAGTGCTTCCGGGCGTTTCGGGACTGTCTGAACATGACTCCGGTAGAGTATGTGACCAGCTGCCGTTTACAGCGGGCGTGCTGGATGCTGTCTGAGGGAAACGAACCCATTACCAGCATATGCCAGACGTGCGGCCTGGGAAGCAGCAGCTACTTTGGCAAGGTGTTCCGAAGCTGCATGGGATGCAGCCCTAAAGAGTATCGGCTGAAGTGGCAGAATAGTGACACAAGATGGCAGTAATTCGATATCTTCAGGGAATATGATACACTATAATGATAGTAGGAATAAGGGATAGCGCCTTTTTCCCACGGTCATGAAAGGGGCTGCATATTCCGGGAGGTGTTGGATTGTGATAAAACTTAATATATTGGATATGAATGGATTTCTGCAGATTGTAAACCGGTGCGTCGGTGCGGTCAATGCCATTTTTCCAGACGGAAAGTGGCGAGATCTCAATAAGTCATACGCCGCCCAGAAGGTGTTATGGGACCAATTCAGGGAGAACCACGCAAGCCTGGCCCTGAAGCTGGATTTCCAGAAGCCCGAGGATTATATATGCATTGTGTATTATTATATCAGCGAGATTTAAGGCGCTGAGCCTGGGTTAGAAAAATTGGTATGAAACCAGCCGGAACAGGCTGGTTTTTGTTCTGGCTTTAGCCAGTCGAAGGCATTGGAGTTTTTCGCTGGGGCCAGGCGGTGTATACAAGAAAGGAGGCAGCCGGTATCCTGGGCGTCACCATTGATACGCAAGGAAACTGGGAATTAAACGGCCTGTTTTTTCATCAGGAGGATAGCCAACGGCCATCGGACCCTTGACCCAAGGCTGATTGGACATGGTGCCTGGGTCTCCTATCTGGTGTTCCGGATGCCGAAGGAGAATTTTCAGCCAGAGAATCTTAAGCCAGAGAATCTTAAGGAAATGTATATTGACACAGCAGGCAAAACTGGATAAAGTAGGGTTATACCAGGAACGGAAAAGGAGGAATCATAATATGCTGCACATGAAGCGGAGATTAATGATGGCTGCGGCAGGAGTACTGGCTGCTCTGATGGTGTTTCCTGCATACGGCGCCAGCCGCAAACCCATTAAGTCCATAAACCTGACCATAAAAGCAGAGATAAAGCCGGATACGGATTTCGGAGACGAGCTCATAGAGATTGAGACCAGCAGCAACAAGTACTCTGTGGACGGCTATGAAATCCTGAATGACGATGTGGAATGGAGGGAGGACACCATACCCAGAATCCAGATTACCCTCACAGCCAACGATGATTATTATTTCCAGTCCCTTCCAAAGGATAAGGTGACCATAAAAGGCGGAGCAGAGTTCAAGAATTCCAAGCGGGAGGATTCCAGCACCACCCTGCTGATGGAAGTGGAGCTCCAGGCCCTGAATACCTCCCTTCATGCTTTGAACAATGTGGTTCTCACAGAAGACGGCATAGCCGCCTGGGACGCCATACCGGCAGCGGGCAGCTATGAGGTGCGTGTGTACAGGGACGACAAGGCAGTGGGCGCTGTCATGACAGTGGGTACCAATACATGCAACTGCCGCGAGCGCCTGCAGAAGGGCGATACGGCCTACACGGTCAGAGTGAGGCCCGTAAGCAAATTCGACGCCAAGGAAAAAGGAGACTGGGCGGAATCTCCCAGCACCTACATACCGGAGGAAAAGGCGGCCCGGTTCAGGGAGAACCCCACGGGAGGAAACGGAGAATGGGCACAGACCCCGGAGAACGGCAGATGGTGGTACCGCAATGCGGACGGCAGCTATCCGGCCAACAGCTGGCAGCAGATAGGCGGTAAGTGGTATTTCTTTGACGCACAGGGATATATGGTGACCGGATGGGTACAGTGGGACGGTAAAGAATACTACTGCTCCGACAACGGCGAGATGCTGACCAACTGTCTGACGCCGGATTCCTTCTGGGTAGGGGAAGACGGTGCAAAGATAAACCAGTAACACAACTGAACATGGAAGATAGTCTGCTGTAGGAGTATAGGAATGTACTCCTACAGCTATTTTTGAGGTGATGTGTCATGAATGAGGAAGAGTGGAGAAAGAAAATCTGCGGGGAAACAGACACAGGATATTCCTATGACTTGGCCAAACGGATGGAACAGTACCGTACCAATCCTGTGCTGGGATACAGAACTGCCGGGTCAAGGGCGGAGCTTGAGACAGGCGGGATGCTGGTCCGGGAAATGGAGTCCCTGGGGCTTGCGGACGTACATAAGGACAGAATATCCGTGGACAGCTGGGAGTTTGAGAAGGCGGTCATGCTTTTTACGGACAGCCGGGGCAGGGAGCACGAGTTTCAATTGGGCGCTTACCAGACCGACTTTCATACCGGCGGATTCCGGGAATTCAGCCTGGTATACCTGGGAAAGGGGACGGCGGCAGATTACAGCCAGGCGGATGTGGCCGGAAAGCTGGTTCTCATTGATATCAACCAGAGAGATGAGTGGTGGATCAATTTTCCCGTATACCAGGCCCGGCTCAAAGGGGCGGCTGCCCTGATTGCTGTCCAGGAGCAGGGGTATGGGGAGATAAGCGACACGGCCCTTAACGCCCAGGACATAGCAGGGCCCGCTGACGCCCCAGCCTTTTCCATGTCCCGGGCGGACGCTGGTGTGCTGAAGGCGGCCATGGGGGAGGAAAATCAGGTGCGGGTGCGTCTGGACGCCTCATCCACGGTGCTTAAGGATCAGGAGACGTATAATATCATAGGAACCATACCGGGGACAGAAGAAGGAATGATTCTGCTGTCGGCCCATTACGACTCCTATTTCAGCGGATTCCAGGACGACAATGCCGCGGTGGCCATGATGCTGGGCATAGCCAGAGCCGTGCTTCGGTCAGGATATAAGCCCAGAAAGACACTTGTGTTCTGCGCCATGGCTGCGGAGGAGTGGGGCGTGGTGAATTCCAAATACGACTGGTCCGCCGGCGCATATGAGCAGGTGTTTACGGCCAGGCCTGACTGGGCGGGAAAGGTGATTGCGGACCTGAACTTTGAACTGCCTGCCCATGCCCATGGCAGGAAGGATGCTGTGCGGTGCGTGTATGAGTACGCGGATTTCCTGGGGGAATTTATAACCGGTTTGCCAGCCGGTTTTTTTACCTGCCAGCCATATCCGGAGGGAGTGGAAGTGCTGAGCCCCATACAGACTTGGTCGGATGATTTTTCCATGGCCATCGGAGGGATTCCGTCCATGGTCAATGATTTCAGCGCAGGGGAATTCATGGAGACCCATTACCATTCCCAGTATGACAATGAAAACTTTTACCAGGAACCGGTGTACCGCTTCCACCATGAGATGTACGCCGGCCTTGTCCTGGCTTTTGACAGGACAGCCGCAGTGCCCATGAATTTTGCAAGACTGTTTGAGGGAGCAGAGGCCAGTATTGACAGCAGCGCCTGCCGCGGGGCAGGAGCCGACCTGCCGGGGCTGCGTGTGGTTCTGGACAAGGGAATCGAAGCAGGAGAAGCCCTTTATGGAAAAATAAGGGAGATAAACAGGATATACGGACGGTTTCTGGACCGCGGCGAGGAAGAGAAAGCCGTTAAACTGGCAGCGGGGTGCCGGCCGTTTAACCGGGAACTTCTGCGAATCTTTAAAAAGGAACAGGATTATTTTGTCAGGCTGAGCTGGCACGACGATGTGCTCTTTCCCCAGCAGGCGGTCCAGGAAAATGTAAGGGCCATGGACAGGGCCATTGCCTGTCTTGAAAATCATGACCTGACCGGGGCTCTGGAGGCGGTCTATACCATAGACAACAACCGCTACGCGTTTTTGTTTGAGGAGGAGGTCTATACCTATTTTACGGAATACGTCCTGAACCAGCCTGCCGACCGGCTTAAATGGGGGGCTGGAAGGATTGTCCATCACCAGAACCTGTTTGGACTGGTTGAGAGGCTGAAAGCCAAGGCGGGAGAAGAAAACCCGGATACCCAGGAAGAATATGAGGTCCTTGTCAGGGCGAGGGAAAACCAGCTTTGCTGCTATGAGGATGATATCCGGTACATGATGGCATCCGCCGGCAAACTTCTGGAGGCAATCCGTCAGGCCGGGCAATGGGCTTTGAACATAAAAAAGGATTTAGATACAGATGAGAGTAAGATACAGGAGGAATAAATGAGAGATGGAAAGCCGACAATTATACCGGGTCAAGGAGGAGGACCTGCCCAGATTGGAGAAACTGCTGACCGGGTGTTTTGAACACGACCCATTATACTGCAAACTGATCCCGGATGAGGAGATAAGGAAAAGGCTCTTGCCGGAGCTGTTTGCCTGTGACCTGACAGAATTCTATGAGACCTGCGAGATATACTCAGACAGCCCGGAGATGAATTCCCTGCTGGTTGTTTCCGACGAAACCGAGCCATATAACCCGCTGACCTATTATCTGGCAGAGGCATGGGCTTCTCTCAGGACCGATGAGTTCCTGATTAAGGAGGATCCCAGTCTTAAGACCCTGTGGAAGTTCATGCTGGGCAAGGATTACCTCAACTCCAGATGGACGGCCCAGCTTCACCAGACAGAACGGATACACATTATCTACCTGGCTGTCCGGCCGGAGATGCAGCACCACGGCCTGGCGGCCCTGCTGTTGGGAGAGGTCATCCGTTATGCTGACCAGCACAAGCTCATGATATCGCTGGAAACCCATAATCCGGATAATGTGCCCCTGTATGAGCATTTTGGATTTAAGGTTTTTGGCGTGATGGAAAAGCATTTTGCGTTGAGACAGTATTGTCTGGTAAGAGAGGCATAACTTTCAGTCATGATAATAATTCCAAACTTGTATATTTCACTATGGCGAAATTCTGCCGGAAAGGTTGAAATACCTTTTCAAATGATATATGATTGAAAGAAATCGTATTATTGTGGATAGATATAACTATAAAGAATAGAAGATAGGGGAGATATGCATTATGGATTATAATGTGACTGTGATTCCAGGTGATGGGATTGGACCGGAGATTGTGAGAGAGGCCAGGAAGGTGCTGGACCAGGTGGGAAGGGTGTACGGCCATTCGTTTGATTATACCGAGATTCTGATGGGGGGATGCTCCATTGACGCCTATGGGGTTCCGCTTACAGAGGAAGCCCTGGAGACAGCCGGAAAGAGCGATGCGGTGCTTCTGGGGGCCGTGGGCGGAGATGTGGGAAACTCACGGTGGTATGATGTGGCTCCCAATCTCAGGCCGGAAGCGGGACTTTTGGCTATCCGCAAGGGACTGGGGCTCTTTGCTAACATCAGGCCGGCTTATCTTTATAAGGAATTGGCTGAGGCATGCCCTCTGAAAAAGGAGATCATCGGGGACGGCTTTGATATGGTGATTATGAGGGAGCTTACCGGCGGTCTTTATTTTGGGGACAGGTATACAAGGGAAGTGGACGGCGTCATGACAGCCGTGGACACACTTGCATATAATGAAAAGGAAATCAGAAGGATTGCCGTTAAGGCCTTTGACATTGCCATGAAGCGCAGGAAGAAAGTAACCAGCGTGGATAAGGCCAATGTCCTTGATTCCTCCAGACTGTGGAGGAAGGTGGTGGAGGAAGTTGCCGGGGATTACCCGGAAGTGGAGCTGTCCCACATGCTGGTGGACAATTGTGCCATGCAGCTGGTCATGAATCCCGGTCAGTTTGACGTGATTCTCACGGAGAATATGTTTGGGGACATCCTTTCGGATGAAGCCAGCATGATTACCGGCTCTATCGGAATGCTGTCCTCGGCCAGCATGAATGAGAGCAAATTCGGCCTCTATGAGCCCAGCCACGGCTCTGCTCCCGATATAGCGGGAAAGGATATGGCCAATCCCATTGCCACCATTCTCTCAGCAGCCATGCTGCTGCGCTATTCCTTTGATTTGGACCGGGAGGCGGACGCCATCGAGAATGCTGTACAGGCTGTTCTGACCGAAGGATACCGCACCGGGGACATTATGTCGGAGGGATGCGTCAGGGTAGGCACCTGTAAAATGGGTGATTTGATTGCGCAACGGATTGGATGATGAAGACCGGACGGATTCCTGTCCGGATTAGATGAAAGGGGATACGACATGAAAAGTGATGCAGTTAAGACAGGTATGCAGCAGGCGCCCCACAGGTCCCTGTTTAATGCTCTTGGTATGACAGAGGAAGAGATGAGAAAGCCTCTGGTGGGTATTGTTAGTTCCTATAATGAGATAGTTCCGGGCCATATGAACCTGGATAAGATTGTGGATGCCGTGAAGCTGGGCGTTGCCATGGCCGGCGGCACCCCGGTGGTGTTCCCGGCCATTGCTGTCTGCGACGGTATTGCCATGGGACATATCGGCATGAAGTATTCCCTGGTGACCAGGGATTTGATTGCGGATTCCACGGAGTGTATGGCGCTGGCCCATCAGTTCGACGCGCTGGTAATGGTTCCCAACTGTGATAAGAATGTTCCCGGACTTCTGATGGCGGCGGCCAGGATTAATGTGCCCACGGTGTTTGTCAGCGGCGGCCCCATGCTGGCCGGTCATGTGAAGGGGCATAAAACCAGCCTTTCCAGTATGTTTGAGGCAGTGGGCGCTTACGCGGCAGGCAATATGTCCGAGGAGGATGTGAAGGAGTTTGAAAATAAGGCGTGTCCTACCTGCGGTTCCTGTTCCGGTATGTATACGGCTAACAGCATGAACTGCCTGACCGAGGTCCTGGGCATGGGACTCAGGGGAAACGGCACGATCCCGGCTGTTTACTCCGAGCGCATCAAGCTGGCCAAACATGCCGGCATGAAGGTGATGGAGATGTACGAGAAGAACATACGCCCAAGGGATATCATGACAAAAGAGGCATTCATGAACGCCCTGACTATGGATATGGCGCTGGGATGCTCCACCAACAGCATGCTTCACCTTCCTGCCATTGCCCATGAGGCGGGCGTGGAGCTGAACGTGGATATTGCCAACGAAATCAGCGCAAGGACTCCCAACCTGTGCCATCTGGCGCCGGCAGGTCCCACCTACATAGAGGATTTGAACGAGGCCGGGGGAATCTATGCGGTAATGAAGGAAATCAGCAAGAAGGGACTTTTGAATCTGGACTGCATGACTGTCACGGGCAGGACCGTGGGGGAAAACATAAAGGATTGTGTCAACAAGAACCCGGAGGTTATCCGTCCGGTGGAGAACCCATACAGCCAGACCGGCGGCATTGCCATATTAAAGGGCAATCTGGCCCCCGACTCCGCAGTGGTGAAACGCTCCGCTGTTGCGCCTGAAATGTTAAAGCATGAGGGACCGGCCAGGGTATTTGACTGCGAGGAGGATGCCATTGATGCCATCAAGGGCGGCAGGATTGTGGCCGGAGATGTGGTGGTCATCCGTTACGAAGGACCTAAGGGAGGCCCGGGCATGAGAGAGATGCTCAATCCTACTTCTGCCATTGCCGGTATGGGACTGGGGTCCACGGTGGCCCTGATTACAGACGGACGTTTCTCCGGCGCTTCCAGAGGCGCTTCCATCGGCCATGCCTCACCGGAGGCAGCAGTGGGCGGCCCCATTGCCCTGGTGGAGGAAGGGGATATTATCTCCATTGATATTGACAACCATAAGCTGAACGTGCTGGTATCTGACGAGGAGATGGCGGCCAGGAAGGCCAGGTGGCAGCCGCGTACACCGCAGGTCACCACGGGTTATCTGGCCAGATACGCGTCCCTGGTTACCTCCGCCGAGAGGGGAGCTGTGCTGCAGGTAAAGTAGGTTCCGGGGCCTGCGGGCATTGCCGGGCCGTCTGGCGGCAGCGGTAAGGGCCGCGCATCATGAAATAACATGGAGAAAAGGAGTGCAGATATGAGCAAATTGACGGGGGCAGAGATTGTAGTTGCGTGTTTGAAGGAACAGGGTGTGGACACCGTATTTGGTTATCCGGGCGGCGCTATCCTGAATATATATGATGCATTGTACCAGCACCGGGATGAAATCACCCATATCCTGACATCTCACGAGCAGGGGGCTTCCCATGCAGCCGACGGCTACGCAAGGGCCACCGGCAAGGTGGGCGTGTGTCTGGCCACATCCGGCCCGGGTGCTACCAATCTGGTGACAGGCATCGCTACCGCTTATATGGATTCCGTGCCGGTGGTGGCCATCACCTGCAACGTGACCAACAGCCTGCTGGGCAAGGACAGTTTCCAGGAAATCGACATTACGGGCGTGACCATGCCCATTACAAAGTATAATTTCATTGTAAAGGATGTAAGCCGTCTGGCAACGGTCATCCGCAGGGCGTTTACCATAGCGCAGACAGGACGTCCCGGCCCTGTGCTGGTGGATATCACCAAGGATGTGACGGCCGCGCTCTGTGAATATGAGAAGCAGGTTCCGGAGGAAGTCGTGCGCCAGAGCGATACCATTACAGAGCAGGATATGGACCGGGCCGTGGAGATGATCCGCAAGGCGGCAAAACCGTTTATCTTTGTGGGCGGCGGCGCTGTGCTGTCCAACGCGTCCGACGAGCTGAGGGCATTTGCCCATAAGATTCAGGCGCCGGTGGCGGACAGCCTGATGGGAAAGGGCGCTTTTGACGGGGCTGACGAGCTGTACACAGGCATGGTGGGCATGCACGGTACCAAGACCTCCAACTTCGGCATAACCGAGGCCGACCTGCTGATTGTGGTGGGGGCCAGGTTCAGCGACCGTGTGACCGGCAACGCGTCTAAATTTGCAAAGAACGCAAAGATTCTCCAGCTGGATATTGATCCGGCGGAGATTAACAAGAATATCAAGGTGGACGCCAGCATCATCGGCGACGTGAAGGTCATCCTTCGCAAGCTCAATGCCAGGCTGGACCCGGTGAATCACGACGAGTGGATTGCCCATATTGAGCGTATGAAGGATATGTACCCGCTGCGCTATGATAAGAACGTGCTCACAGGTCCATTTATCGTACAGACCATCAACGAGGTGACGGGCGGGGACGCTGTCATTGTCACTGAGGTGGGGCAGCACCAGATGTGGGCGGCTCAGTACTACCAGTACCGCCAGCCCCGCACCCTTCTTACTTCGGGAGGACTGGGAACCATGGGATACGGCCTGGGCGCTGCCATCGGCGCGAAGATGGGATGCAGGGATAAGACGGTTATCAACATTGCAGGCGACGGCTGCTTCCGCATGAACATGAACGAGATCGCCACGGCCACCCGGTATAATATCCCTGTGGTGGAGGTCATTGTAAACAATCATGTGCTGGGCATGGTACGCCAGTGGCAGACCCTGTTCTACGGCAAGCGTTATTCCCAGACCATACTGAATGATTCGGTGGATTTTGTGAAGATAGCAGAGGCCATGGGAGCCAAGGCTTACCGTGTGACGCAGAAGGAGGAGCTGGAGCCGGTGCTCCGCGAAGCCATCTCCTTAAACATTCCTGTGGTCATTGACTGTCAGATCAGCTGCGATGATAAGGTATTCCCCATGGTATCGCCGGGAGCGCCCATTGCGGATGCTTTTGACGATACGGACTTGAAAATTAATTAAAAACAGTGTATAGTAGTCTTTAATATCTTGGCTGCGTTATCGGATTAGCACGATAAAGCAACAGAATGCATGCTAGAGCGTATCAGAAAGCAATTTTCAGACACGCTCTGGGCCAGGTGGGACAGATATACGATGGAGTATACAGTCAGGCGACTTCTCTGTATGCGGTATGGCATTGTATTGTGCCGGGTTCCGCATATGGAGGAGTCCTCTGTATATATATATTAAAGAGGATATGTGCAGCAAGTACAACCATTTAAAGGAGGAGAACAAGATGAGCAGAGTTTACAATTTTTCAGCCGGACCGGCCGTTTTGCCGGAGGACGTCCTGAAGGAAGCCGCAGCAGAGATGCTGGATTACAGGGGAACAGGAATGTCAGTGATGGAGATGAGTCATCGATCTAAGGCTTATGACACCATCATCAAGGAAGCTGAATCAGACCTGCGGGATCTTTTACATATTCCGGATAACTATAAGGTGCTGTTCCTTCAGGGGGGCGCGTCCCAGCAGTTTGCCATGGTGCCCATGAACCTGATGAAGAACAAGGTGGCGGATTACATCCTTACCGGACAGTGGGCTAAGAAGGCCTTTCAGGAAGGCTCCATTTATGGAAAGGCCAATGCCATTGCATCCAGCGCTGACAAGACCTTCAGCTATATTCCGGACTGCTCCGACCTGCCTGTATCCGAGGACGCGGACTATGTGTACATCTGTGAGAACAACACCATTTACGGCACCAAGTACTGGACCCTTCCCGACACAAAGGGAAAGCTTCTGGTAGCTGACCAGTCCTCATGCTTTCTGTCCGAGCCCGTGGATGTGACAAAGTACGGCCTGATTTTTGCAGGCGCCCAGAAGAACGTGGGACCGGCCGGAACCGTCATTGTCATTGTGAGGGAGGACCTGGTGACAGAGGATGTGCTGCCCGGGACACCTACCATGCTCCGCTATAAGACCCATGCGGACGCAGAGTCACTGTACAATACCCCGCCTACATACGGTATATACATGTGCGGAAAGGTGTTTAAGTGGCTGAAGGCCAGAGGCGGATTGGCAGCCATGAAGGAATACAATGAAAAGAAGGCTGAGATCCTCTATGATTTCCTGGATGCAAGCCAGTTATTTAAGGGTACTGTGGTTAAGAAGGACCGCTCACTGATGAACGTGCCGTTCGTGACAGGTGATGAGGAACTGGACGCCCTGTTTGTGAAGGAGTCAAAGGCAGCGGGCTTTGAGAATCTGAAGGGACACAGAACCGTGGGCGGCATGCGTGCCAGCATTTACAATGCAATGCCTGCGGAGGGTGTTGAGAAACTGGTGGAATTCATGGCTGACTTCGAGAAGAAGCACAGGAAATAAAAGTCTTTGGACATATAGAGGAGAGTTGGATTATTATGAAAAAAATTCATTGCTTGAACCCCATTGCGAAGTGCGGCACGGAGCTGTTTCCGGCCGGATATGAGATGACAGACAACGTGGCGGACGCTGACGCCGTCCTGGTGCGAAGCGCTTCCATGCACGATATGGAACTTCCGGAAAACCTGCTGGCTGTGGGCCGGGCGGGAGCCGGTGTCAATAACATTCCGCTGGATTCCTGCGCGCAGAAGGGCATCGTTGTATTCAATACGCCGGGAGCCAATGCCAACGGCGTAAAGGAGCTGGTGATTGCGGGTATGCTCATGGCTTCCCGGGATATCGTGGGCGGTATTGAGTGGTGCAAGGCCAATGCGGAGGACGACAACATCACCAAGGACACAGAGAAGAGCAAGAAGGCATTTGCAGGCTGCGAGATTAAGGGCAAGAAGCTGGGTGTTATCGGCCTGGGAGCCATCGGCGCTGAGGTTGCCAACGCAGCCACCCATCTGGGAATGGAGGTATACGGGTATGACCCATATATTTCCATTAATGCGGCCTGGAGACTGTCCAGGAACGTAAAGCATATCACCAACGCGGACATCATTTTCCAGAAATGTGATTATATCACCATCCATGTGCCGCTTATGGATTCCACCAGAGGAATGATTAACAAGGAAAAACTGGCTATCATGAAGGACGGGGTGGTAATCCTCAACTTCTCCAGGGATACCCTGGTCAATGACGATGATATGGCGGCAGCTCTGGATGCCGGAAAGGTGCGCTACTATGTCAGCGATTTTCCCAATCCAAAGGTTGCAAACATGGAGAGGGTTATCCTGCTTCCCCATCTGGGCGCTTCCACAAAGGAGTCCGAGGACAACTGCGCGGTGATGGCGGTGAAGGAGCTGACAGATTACCTGGAGAATGGCAATATCAAGAACTCCGTCAATTTTCCGTCCTGCGACATGGGCATATGCCAGACAGAGAGCCGCGTGGCCGTGCTTCATATGAACATTCCCAACATGATTGGACAGATTACGGCTATATTGGCTGAACAGGGCATGAATATTTCCGACATGACCAATAAGAGCAGGGATAAGTATGCCTATACGCTGCTGGATTTGGAGCACAAGGCAGAGGATTCCACCATCCGGAAGCTCAGGGCCATTAAAGGCGTGCTGAGGGTGCGGGTGGTTAAGTAACCGCGCTCTACCATGGACGGATTATAACCTTAGAGTGTGTTTGAAAATTGCTTTCTGCCAGCTGTGCGTCACACTTTGTGGGAGATTTGGTCCCGATGAAGGAGGCGTAGTGGGCTACGCTGACTGAATTGGGGCCAAATATGCCGCGAAGTGAGGCGTACAGATGGCGGGAATGAATTTTCAAACACACTCTGGATAAACAGGAGAGAAACGATGGCAGTAGTAAAACCATTTATGTGTATCAGGCCCGCGGCGGACAAGGCGGCCCGGGTAGCGGCCCTGCCCTATGATGTGTATAACAGGAAGGAAGCCTGTGAGGCCGTTAAGGGGAATCACCTTTCCTTCCTGAACATTGACAGGGCTGAGACTCAGTTTGGGGATGACGTGGACACCTATGACAGCCGTGTCTATGACAAGGCCAGGGAGCTGCTTGATTGTCAGATTGAGGAAGGGGTCTATGTGACGGACCCTGAGGAAAATTACTATCTCTATGAACTCACCATGGATGGCAGGAGCCAGACTGGTATCGTAGCCTGCTGTTCCATTGACGACTATGTGGACGGCGTGGTGAAGAAACATGAGAATACCAGGGAGGATAAGGAACTGGACCGCATCCGCCACGTGGATACCGCCAACGCCCACACAGGCCCTATTTTCCTGGCCTACAGGCAGAATCAGGAGCTTAAGGCTTTGGTGGCCCAGGTGAAGGAGGAGGTGCCTCTGTATGATTTCGTGTCAGAGGACGCAATCCGCCACAGGGTGTGGATGATTGGCGCCAGAAATATGGTGCGGGCCGTGGAGGATGCATTTGCGGCCATACCGGCCACCTATATTGCGGACGGACATCACAGGGCTGCCTCCGCTGTGAAGGTGGGGCTTAAGAGAAGGGAAGAGAACCCGGATTATACGGGGAAGGAACCTTTCAACTATTTCCTGTCCGTACTGTTCCCGGACGAGGAACTTAAGATACTGCCCTACAACCGGGTAGTGAAGGATTTAAACGGACTGGGACAGGAAGATTTTCTGGCTGCTGTTTCGGAGCGCTTTGAGGTGCAGGAACGTGGCGGGGCAGGAACCGGGGCCTTTGGGCCTGAGGAGAAGGGCACATTCGGCATGTTCTTAAAGGACAGATGGTACAGTCTTAAGGTGAAGCCGGAGTTTGTGAGCAGTGACCCGGTGAAGGGGCTGGACGTGTCTATCCTTCAGGACCAGCTTCTGGGGCCGGTGCTTGGAATCGGCGACCCCAGGGTTGATAAGCGCGTTGACTTTATCGGCGGGATACGGGGACTTAAGGAACTGGAGCGCCGGGTTGGTGAGGATATGGAGGTGGCATTTTCCATGTTCCCCACATCCATAGAGGAGTTGTTGTCTGTGGCGGACGCGGGGCTTCTCATGCCGCCTAAGTCTACCTGGTTTGAGCCGAAGCTTCGGAGTGGGCTGTTTATACATAGGCTGGGGTAGGATGAGGGGAAGGGGGTACGCGGACGCGCGTGGGGAGCCGCGTCCGTGAGAGCCGGGAACGCAGTCCGGGAGGTGACCGTTTCCGCAGTGGGAGAGACTAAGACCCAAGGGTCAGGAAAACCCGGGGACCGCAAAAATTACGCCGAACTCCTGATGAGTTCGGCTCCATGTTTGCTTTGCTCCGGGCGTGGAGCGCCCTGCGCAACCCCGGCTTTTCCCGCCCCTTGCGCCTAAGTCTCTCCGAACTGCTCCAAAGCCACCTCCCGCCCTGCGTTCCCGGCTCTCACCCACTACATTTCCAGAGCGTCCGCTGTCTCTTCACCGCATAGGATAGAAAAGGTATCTCTGGCTGATAATACTGGAGAATAGAAAAGTGGTTGCCTGCCTGGGGTATTCCGCTTGGGTTAGTTCTCTTGGATTTTTCCACTTAGCTATATTCCGGCTAAAATAAAAAATGCTTAGAATAAAGATTGCTTAGAATAATAATTACTTAGAACAAAAGCTGCTTAGATTAACACTTACGCAGATAATACTCAGCCAGAGGGCCGCATATCAAGATGAAATCGAGATAATGCGGCCTTAGTGATTCCCGCTCCGCAGCCAGCATCCGTCTCCCCCGCCCCCATCCCACTCACGGACGGATGACCCTAACCCCTCCGCCTCATTTACATCCAAAACCAATCAGAACCCAATATTATTACTATCAATACTATCAAACACCAACCGAAAGGTTGACTTTTTCGATTCATCCAGATGATACAGCAGTTTCTCTGAGGCAGTATCCCAGTCTTTTTCAAGGCAGGGGATGATAATGGAGATATGCTCTTTGAAGGTGTCCTCCAGACGGTTATTGGAGATGTTTCCGGTCATGAAGCGGAAACGCTCGCTCTGAGTTTGAATTAGGGCATAGTTCTGACGCAGATATATATTGGAACATGTATCAACGATCATCTGGTGGAAGGAAGAATCCAGATCATAAAAATAATTATTGTTCTGAAAGCATTCGCTGCTGGCATCTTTGTGGGAAAAGATATAATAAAATTCATGGAGTTTGTCTTCGGAAAGAAAGGAACCGTAATTTTTTAAAATGTAAGGCTCATACAGCTTACGAATCTCGAAAATCATATTAACATCTTTTATGGAGAGACTTGTAACAGTAATACCTTTTTTGGATTTGATTTCTATAAGGCCTTCCTGCTCCAGCCTGCTTAGGGCATCACGTATGGGGGTCCGGCTTATCTTAAGTTCTTCAGTCAATATCTCCTCATTCAGGTACATTCCAGGAGCATATTCGCATGTGACGATTTTTTGTTTTATGGTTTTGTAGGCCAGGGTCTTCAGATTGGTTTTAGCCATGGCGTCTTTGTCCCCCCTCGTTTGATATGTATTAGAATATTTTATCATAGTTTGTATAATGCATCAATTGCATTGATGTGAATATTGACAAATCCTAACGTATTGATTGATGTATACCTGTCTCTTATACACATCTCCGAGCCCACGAGACGGAGCTACATCTC